>Ga0164290_1000156_pt1 | contig 260108 bp, 253 predicted proteins | sample Micstemetagenome_FD_108782 | JGI IMG/M metagenome (GOLD analysis project Ga0164290, IMG submission 108782) | Contaminated culture microbial community from soil near Moab, Utah, USA - Microcoleus steenstrupii SON62 (Illumina Assembly) | ecosystem: Environmental > Terrestrial > Soil > Soil crust... | reverse complement strand
TCACGCAGGTCATTCGAGAGAGGACGCATCGATACTGGCCTCCTACCCAGCCAGCATCTTGAATCACATTCCGCACAGATCGGGAATCCCCTCCGATTCCCTCAAGAAATGAAACGCTCTAGCGTTGAACGCAGGTTTCCAAGGAGGCAGTGGACATGGCCCGCAATGTCGGTGGCATCGATCGAATCGTTCGCATCATCGTGGGCCTCGGCCTGATCAGCTTGGCCTTCTGGGGGCCGAAAACGGCGTGGGGCTGGATCGGCCTCGTGCCGCTCGCCACCGCCGCGCTTGGATGGTGCCCGCCATATGCCCTGTTGGGCATCAATACCTGTAGCCGCAAGGGCAGCTAAAGCTCGATCTCTTGCTCCAGGTGCGTCAGCACTGCCGAACCCCCGATAGCCCATCCCCGCTTAGGTCGGGGTGGCCAGTTCGGACAGGGGTAGCGGCCGGCCGCGCATGACCAGCCGGTTGATCTGTCCCTGGGCAAGCCCCACCAGCATCGGTCGCCGATATCCGGGCAGAAGTGCGATGTCGTAAAGCTCCCGGACCACCCCGCCGAGCCGCAGCCAGTGCACCACCTTGCCGCTGGCGAGGTCCACCACGACGACGGCGCATCTCGGCTCCTCGCCGGCGGCCTTCAGCCGATCTTCCAGCGGCAGTCCGGTGAAGACCTGGCTGGTCCGCGGCAGCGACAGGCCGACGAGGGCGTAACCTTCGTGAAAGGCGAGGCCGCGGGCAAAGCCGGGCAAAAAGGCGAGCGGCGTGAAGCGCCCGACTTGGGGCTCGACCAGGCCGAGTTCGCCGGTGCCGGCGTTCAGCACGTAGAGCTTGCCTCTGTGTAGCCGGGGCGAGTGCGGCATCGTCAGCCCCCGGCACACCGTCTCGCCGCTGGCGATGTCCAGCACAACCCCGTTGCCGACGCGCTGGTCGGACCAGCCGCGCGCGGTATCGGTCGGCGCCGCCGCGGTCATGTAGGCCGGCAGCCCCGTGGTCTCGTCCATCGCCAGCCCGTTCAGATGGCAACGGTCCTGCGGCGCCAGTTGATTGACGAACGGGGGTGTCCAGACCGGGCGGAAACTGCTCGCCTCGTCGACCGTCGCGAGGCAGCTGAACAGGGTGTTGACGAAGACCGGCCGCCCGCCCGGCAGGACGCCGACATCGTGCGCGAAGACATCGCCGGTGAACCAGGCGACCTGCGGCACATACACCGCGTCGTGGCCCTCGAGGTCCTGGCCGGCCGGGACGACGTTGGTGAAGCGGTACAGCGCGTTCAGCCCGGCCAGATAAAGACTGTCGCGCTGGATCGCCACGCCGAGACAGCGCTCGAAGGTCCGCTCCGTGACGTTGAGCCGTTGGGCGTCCGGGGCGCCGACCAGAAACAGCTTGCCGATCTGGTAGGTGGTCACGGCCAAGCCGAGTTCATGCTGGCGCAACCATGCGGCCATGCCGGGCGAGGCATCGACACGGTAGGGAGGGGCGCTGTCGCCGTCGCTTTGTATCTGAATCGGCGCTGCAGACATGATCTGGAACTCGTCTCGCGGTTAAGGCGGCCTCGGCGCCGGGATGGCGTCTCGTGCATCGAGAATATCGACGCCTCCGTCACATTTTTAGCTACCCAACATCTTGCAGTCACTGTACAGAATTTTTCAGTATTTTGCGCGCTGCGTGGTTGGAGAGCTTTCCGATGGCCGGTCGTATCCTGTTCACCGCCGATGACGGCGACACCGGTCTTGAACTCTGGTCATCCGACGGCACCTCGGGCGGCACCACCCTCGTCACCGAACTCGTCGCGGGCCCTTACGGGGGCGAGCCCCGCGATTTCACCCTGATCGGCAATGGCCGGGCGGTCTTCGTCGGCGACGATGGCGCGACAGGTCCGGAACTCTGGGTGACCGACGGCAGTGCCGGCGGCACCTATCTCGTGACCGACATCGCGCCCGGTGTGGCCGGCTCCGACATCAATAGCCTCACTGCGCTGGGTGACGGCCGGGCGGTGTTCCTGGCCAACGATCAGACCCATGGCCGGGAATTGTGGGTCACCGACGGTACCGCCGGCGGCACCAGCCTCGTGGCCGACCTCCGGGCAGGCACCACCTCCAGTACGGTCACTGCGATCTTCGCCCTGGGCGACGGCCGGGCGCTGTTTGCCGGCAATGACGGCAGCTCGGGAAGTGAACTGTGGGTGACCGACGGCACCACCGCCGGCACAAGCCTGCTGGTCGATATCCGCGCCGGGGCGAGCAACAGTTCGCCGGCCAACTTCGCGGCGTTCGGCGACGGTCGCGTCCTGTTCAGCGCCAACGGCGGGACCGGCACCGAGTTGTGGATCACTGACGGAAGCGCGGCCGGCACCAGCCTGCTCAAGGAGATCCGTCCCGGCGTCGGCAGCAGCTCGCCCAGGCTCTTCACCGAGCTCGGAGACGGCCGGGTACTGTTCCGGGCGAGCGACTCCACCAGCGGCACCGAGCTTTGGGTGACCGACGGCACCACGGCCGGGACCAGCCTGGTCGAGGATATCCGGCCCGGCTCGGGCAGCAGCACTCCGGACGAGCTGGTCGCACTGGGCGACGGACGCGCGGTGTTCGTCGCCGACGACGGCACAAACGGGAATGCGCTCTGGGTGACCGACGGCACCGCGGTTGGGACCGGCCTGGTCCTGGACATCAGGGCGGGCAGCGACAGTTATTACCCCTCCGTGGCGGGACTCACCGCGCTCGGCAACGGACTGGCGGTGTTTCGGGGCGACGACGGAGTAAATGGCGCTGAACTCTGGGTGACCGACGGCACCACCGCCGGGACCAGCCTGCTTTTCGATTTCATTGCTGGCGCCGGTGGCGGGTCGCCGGATGAATTCCTGGCGCGCGGCGACGGGACCGTTGTCTTCAGCGTCGACGATGGCGTTCACGGCAGGGAGCTCTGGGTCACCGACGGCACGGTGGGGGGCACTGTCCTGTTGGCGGACGTCAACACTCATTCCACCGGCAGTTCCTCTCCACGCTCCTTCAGCGTAAGCGGCGGCGAGGCGCTCTTCGTTGCAAACGGTGCGACCGGCCAGGCGCTCTGGATCACCGACGGCACCGCGGCCGGCACCCGCGAACTGGCCCCCACGACGACCAGCTATCCCGACGCGGTTCAGTTGAGCGGCGGCCTGCGCGTCTTCCAGAGTAACGATGCCAGCCATGGATACGAGATTTGGGTCACCGACGGCACTGCGGTGGGCACCAGTCTGCTGAAGGACATCAACACCGATGGCGGCCACTTCTACGGTCACAGCTATCCCTCCGACTTCTTCGCCCTGGACAATGGCAGCGCCTTGTTCCGCGCCTACGACGGCACCAACGGCTTCGAGCTCTGGGTAACGGATGGCACCGCGGCCGGCACCGTCCTGCTGAAGGACATCAATGTCGGTACCGCCTCGAGCGACGCCTACGGCTTCATGGCGCTGGACAGCGACAGCGTGGTTTTTACCGCCACCGATGCCAGCCACGGCAAAGAGTTGTGGATCACTGACGGCACCGCGGCCGGCACCAGCCTCCTGAAGGATATCAATCCCGGCACGGCGAACAGCTATCCGTTCGGCCTGGTCGCGATCGGCGGCGGCCGGCTGCTGTTCAGTGCCAATGACGGCACCAGCGGCACCGAACTCTGGGTTACGGACGGCACGACGGCTGGAACCAGCCTGCTGAAGGACATCAACTCCGGCAGCGTCAGCAGTTACGCGAGCTCGTTCACCGCGCTCGGCAACGGCTCGACCTTGTTCGTGGCGTCTGACAACAGCCACGGCAGCGAATTCTGGATCACCGATGGCACCAGCGCGGGCACCACCCTGCTCAAGGACATCGGCCCCGGGGTGGCCAACGGCGTGGCCGGCGGCATTGCCGCGCTGGGCGGGGGGCGCGCGGTGTTCGTCGCCAGCGGCAGCGATCCGGAAGCCACCGGGGGCGAGCTGTGGGTGACCGACGGCACCACGGCCGGCACCAGCCTGCTGATGGACATCAGGGTCGGCTCGCTCAGCAGCTACGTGGAGAATCTGGCCGCGCTGGGCAACGGCACGGTCGTGTTCTCCGCCTTCGACGACAGCCATGGCCGCGAACTGTGGGTGACCGACGGCACGGTGGCCGGCACCGGCCTGCTGAAGGACATCTATGCCGGCACCACGGGCAGTTCGATCTACGAGATCACCGCGCTCGGTGACGGCACGGCGGTCTTCCGGGCCTCGGACGCAGCCCACGGCTCGGAATTGTGGGTGACCGATGGCACCGCCGCCGGGACCCACCTTCTGGTCGACATCGACAGTATCAGCACCGAGGGCTCCGATCCTGCGAACCTGTTCCTGTTGCCGGACAACGTCGCCTCCGATGCGCCGACCGGCCTCGATATCCCCGCTGTGCAGGACAGCGGCGCGTCGGATACCGATAACGTCACGTCCGCCACCACGCTGACCATCACCGGCCTGGCGGCGCCCGATGTGCGCGTGACCTTGAAGGACGGCTCGCTGCTTGTGGGACAGGTCCAGTCGGACGCGACCACCGGCGCCTGGAGCATCGACACCGGCCTGCTCGCCGATGGCACGCACCGTTTCACCGCCACCGCGACCAACGCATCGCTGAACACCTCCAGCGGCTCGGTCGCCCTGGTGGTGAAGGTGGACACCACGGCGCCCACGCTCGCCATCGACCAGGCCGGCGGAACCGTGTTCTCGGCCAGCCGGACCATCAGCGGTACCCTGACCGACGCCAACCCCGGCAGCGTGGTCGAAATCTTCGACAATGCCGGTGTCAGCCCGATCGCCACGGCCACTGTCGGCGTCGGTGGCGTCTGGTCCACCAGCGTGACCCTCGTCGGGTTGGGCAGCCACAGCCTGGTCGCCCGCGGGAGCGATCTGGCCGACAATACCGGCAGCAGCGCCGCGGTGGTCTTCGACCTGGCGGAGCCGGTGCTGGCGGTGCCGACCCTCGCGCTGGCGCCGGGCTCGGACAACGGTCCCTCGACGACCGACCGGGTGACCGGCATCGTGGCGCCGGGCTTTGCCGGCGTCGCCGATCCGGGCGTTCTGGTGACCCTTCGCGAAGGCGCGACGGTACTGGGCAGCACCACCGCCAACGGCACGACGGGGGCGTGGCAGATTGCTTCGGTGCCGCTTGCCGCCGGCAGCCACAGCCTGACCGCGACGGCGAGTGACGGTGCCGTCAGTTCCGATCCCGGAGCGCTGGACGTCACGATCGACCTCCGGCTGCGCAGCGGCACCGTGGGCGACGACAGGTTCACCTACACCAGCCATGCCGAGTTCACCGACCCGGTGCGCTGGGTGGATGGGCTGGCCGGCACCGACCGGATAACCCTGACCTATGCCGCCCCTCTGACCGATTCCGAACTGGTGGGCCTGTCCCATCTGGAGAGACTCGTTCTGTCCGGCGGCGGGAATCAGTCGGTGGTCCTGGCCGCGAATGCCGCGGCGGCTTTCGGCTCCCAGATCGTCCTGAGTGCCACGGCGAGCACTCTGGAGGTGGACGCGAGCGGTCTGGGTACGGGCACCGCACTGGTCGCCTACGGCACGGCGGGGACCGACGAGCTGACCGGTGGTTCGGGCAACGACAGGCTTTACGCCTACGCCGGCGACGATGCTCTGGTGGGCGGGCTGGGAGCCGACGTGCTGGACGGCGGTCTCGGCGCCGATCTCATGACGGGCGGAGCCGATGCCGACCTCTACTATGTCGACAACGCGGGTGATGGAACGGTCGAGCTGGCCGGCGGAGGCTACGACCGGATCGTGGCCACGCTCTCATGGTCGCTCGGCGACGAGTTCGAGCGTCTGACCCTGAGCGGTACGGCGGATATCGACGGCACCGGCAATGCGCTGGCGAACCGGCTGGACGGCAGCGCCGGTGCGAACCGGCTCGAGGGCGGCGTCGGCAACGACAGGCTCCTCGGCAATGACGGCGACGACACGCTGATCGGCGGGGAGGGCGTCGACGTGCTTCATGGCGGCCTGGGTGCCGACAGGCTGGAGGGAGGCTCCGAAGACGATCTCTACTATGTCGATGATGCGGGCGACGTGACCGTGGAACTGGCGGACGGCGGCTACGACCGCATCGCCGCGTCGGTCTCCTGGTCGCTGGGCGACGAATTCGAGCGTCTGAGCCTGAGAGGAACGGACGCCATCGACGGCACCGGCAACGCGCTGGTGAACCGGCTGGACGGTAACGAGGGCGACAACCTTCTGGATGGCGGTGCGGAGGACGACAGACTTTACGGCAACGAGGGCGACGACACGCTGGTGGGTGGCGAAGGAGCCGACCTGCTGCATGGCGGCGCGGGCGCGGACGTTTTCGTCTTCGGCGCAGACGACAGCCCTGCCTCGGCCACGCCGGAACGGGCCTACGATATCGTCAGCGATTTCGTCACCGGGACCGACACGATCGACCTCTCGACGATCGATGGCGGCGGGCTGCCCTTGGGAGCCTATGCGGAGACGACTTCGGCTCTCAAGGATTTCGCGGCCGTTTCGGCGGCGGCGTCCACGGCAATGGCTTCCGGATCGTTCCAGGTGGTCTTCGTGGCCAGCCTGACCAACGGCTGGCTTTTCTGGAACACGGACGCAGATGCCACGACGGCCGAGCAGGCGGTTCGTCTCGATGGACTTAACAGCACCGCTTTGTTCGCTTACGAGGATCTGATCTAGGCGCGCCGCCCGGGTGGACGAGCGGTGGACCGCGCCGGGATGCACTTTCGGCCGGCCACGCGCGCTGATAGCGTCGTCGCATGCAGCGGTTGAAGTGAAGATTCGATGAGTTCCGAGGCGCGTCGTTTCCTGACGCTCGATGCGACTCGCGGCATCGCGGCCATCTGCGTGATGCTGTATCACTTCACGGCAAGCGGACTGGCGTCGACGGCGCTGTTTCCGAACGCGGTCGTGGCCGTCGACTACTTCTTCTGTCTGAGCGGCTTCATCCTCTCCTTCACCTACGAGCAGCGGCTGCGGGACGGCATGACGGCCGGCACCTTCATGACGCGGCGCCTGGTGCGCCTCTATCCGATGTACCTGCTGGGACTCCTGCTCGGGCTCGCGGCGGTGCTTGCAGCGCCGAGCCTGCCGACCGGGTGGAGCCGGCTCGTGATGGCCGCCGGCATGGCACTGCTCTTCCTGCCGGCGTTCGCGCCGTTCGCCGTGCGCACGGGAACGCTCACGATCGACGACTTCATGTTTCCGCTCAATCCGCCGGCCTGGTCGCTGTTCTACGAGCTGGTCGTCAACTGGATCTATGGCATCGCGCGGCCCTCGACCCTGGCGATCCTGATCGTGATGGCAATCTCGTTCGCCTGTTACGCGCAGAGCGTGCATTTCCATACCGTGCCGCCGGGCTTCAGCATCGGCTCGTTCGGCGGAGGCCTGGCGCGGGCCCTGTTTTTCTTCCTGGGCGGCGTGCTGGTGTTCCGCCTCTGGCAACGCGTTCCGCCACGCCTGCCGGCGTTCTGGCCGATCTTGGCCTGCGTGATCCTGGTCGCGATCTGTGCCTTGCCCTATGGCAAGTACACCTACCTGGCCTCGGGGCTTTTGATCCCGGTCGTGGTCTGGTCGTCGACCGTCGAACCGGAGACGCGCGTGGAGCAGCGCACTTACGCGTGGCTCGGCGAAGTGTCCTATCCCGTCTATGCGCTCCACGCCCCACTGGTCATCTTCCTGCAGCCCGCGACCGTCACGCCGGGCGTGCCTGCCTTCTCTTTGCCGTTCGTGCTTCTCGTTGCTGCCTGCGTCGTCGTCGCAGCCTTCGTGCTGTCGCGCGCCTGGGACATTCCCGTGCGCCGCGCCCTGGCCCGGCCGGCCGAACGATTACGGGCGATGCTGGCCGGCGTCGCAGCGAAGCCATGAGACGATTGTCACCCGCCGCCGAATGGATCGGCCGGATCGTTCTGGTCGCGGTTTCGATCCTGATCGCGCTGGTCGGCCTCGAACTCGTGACGCGGTTCAATCGCGGCAGCGAGTGGCTGCTGCGCTGGCCGAACTTCGTGCTGGCCTCGCAGGCCCGCTTCGAGGGCGAGTTGCAGGGCCAGTTCGCCTTCGATCCGCGGCTGGGCTTCGTCTCGCGGCCCGACTTCAAGTCCGCCGAGGCCAATCATGACGCAAGCGGTTTCCGCGTCATTCCCGAAGACCAGGCCATGCCGGCCGGTGCGCCGATCCTCGCGACGGGGGATTCCTTCACCTATGGCGCCGAGATTGCCGATGGCGGCAGCTGGCCCGCGCTGCTGCAGGCCGACTTGAAGCGGAAGGTGCTGAACGGCGGCGTCGTGGGCTTCGGTCTCGACCAGATCGTGCTCCACACCGAACAGCTCGTGGTCCGGGACAGGCCCGGCCTCCTGGTCGTCGGCTTCATCGCCGACGATCTGCGGCGCAGCGAATATCGCCGCCTGTGGGGGAAGGAAAAGCCGTACTTCGACCTGGCGGACGGCAAGCCCGTCCTGCGCAACGTGCCGGTCTCGCCCGATGCGACCATCCCCTGGGACCTGCGCGTGCTGCGCGACGTGTTCGGCTGGTCCGCCCTGCTCGAGACGATCATGCGGCGGGTGGGCGATCCCTACGAATGGCAGGCGGCGGGAGTCCGTGTCCTGCCGCGCGGGGCGGGCGAGGCGCTCGCCTGTCCGCTGATGGAGCGGCTGGCGGGGCTCGGCCTTCCGACTCTGGTCGTGGGTCTCTACGCGCCGCCGGTCTGGAACCTCGATCCGCGTCCGCCCTGGATCGACGACGAGATTCGCCAGACCCGGGCCGTCCTCGCCTGCGCGGCCAAGGCCGGGATGGGCACGCTCGACACCTACGAAACGATCGATCGAGCCGCGAAGGATCCGGGCAAGGCCGCGATTTTCTTCAATTTCCACATGTCGGCGGAGGGCAACCGGCGCATCGCAGCGGCCATTGCCGACGCGATCAGGAGCGGCGCGGCCAGGCGCGCGGGCCCTTAGCTACTTCCGCCAACGCGACACCAGGAACTGCGCGCCCACGACGATGCCGGCATAGGCGGCCACGCACAGCGCGAGCAGGACGATGTCGATGAGGGACGGGGCCTGCAGGAGCGCCATGATCCGGTCGCCCATCAGCGACACCACGATGAGGCCCGGCAGCATCCCGAAGAGCGTTCCGACGATGAAATCGGCGAACCGGATGCCGCTCGCGCCGAGCGCCAGATTGGTGAGCGTCCCCGGCGCGGCCGGCACGATCCGCAGCCCGACGACGACGAGCACGCCGTGTTCCTTCGCCGCCCGTAGAACGGGCTGCACCCTCGGGCCGAAGTTGCGGGCGACCGCGTCCTTGCCGAGAAGCGCGCCGATGAAATAGGGCGCCCAGCCACTGAAGAACACGCCGACGGCGGAGTAGGCAAAACCGGTCCAGCCGCCGAAGACGGTCGCCGTCGCCAGGATCACCCCATGGATCGGGAAGACGACCATGCCTGCGATCAGGAACGCCGCCACGACCACGGCCGGCGCCCACGGATGGCCGCGTGTCTCTGCGAGCCACCCGCCGATCTTTGCGGGCGTGACGATGCCCAGCGAACCGACGGTCCACCAGGCCGCGGCGATTCCGGTGATGACGACCAGAAGGGCTGCAACGGCGAGCAGGAAGCGAAGGCGCATGTCGGGACGGCTCGGTGCGGGCGGGTTAAGGCTGGGAGCCGAAGACGAAGCGCTTGTCGAGCCGGTACTTCGCCCAGTAGCCGATGGCGAGGCCAATGACGCCGCCGACATATCGCATGGTCGTCGTCTGGAACGTGTACCAGAAGGCCAGTTCCACCGCCCAGAAGATCGCCGTCGTCGCGATGCCCATGGCGGCATAGAGCAGGAACGTCATGAAGTCGTGGGTGGGGGAGGCCGGCCGGTAGGCGAAGATCAGGCGCTTGTCCCAGGTGTATTTGATGATCAGGCCGACGCCCGTGCCCGCGATCATCGAATAATAGAGGCCGGTACCGCCCATGAGGCGCCAGACGACCTCCTGGCTTGCAACGTTTCCCAGCGTTGCAACCAGCGCCCCCGCCAAATATATGACAACCAGATTCATCGACGTCGGCAATATATACAGGTCACGGCATCAAGGGGGAATTACGTGGAGCCGCATCAGCCCCGGACGTCGCGGCCGGCGCCCCGCCCAATGAACAGGATCCTCTTCGGTCTCCTGCTTGCGCTGATCGGCGCCTGTCTCCTGTTCAAGGTCGCTGAAAGCGTCAATCGCCTCCTGTCGACGGACATGGTCGCGGTCGCGTTCGCCGAGGGCGGCGACGATGCCTATTACTATCTGACCATCGCCCGCAACGCCGCCCGGGGCGCCGGCATCACCATCGACGGGGTGGAGTGGACGTCGGGCATCCAGCCGCTCTGGGCCCTCCTCTGCGCCATCGCCTATCTGGCCGGTTCCGACCGGGCGGCCTTCGCGATCCTCTACCTCGCAAGCTACGCCTTCTGGATCGGCGGCGCCGTTCTGCTCGTCCTGTTCGTACAGCGCGCGACGCGCCTGCCTTTTCCCGTCCTGGCCATACCGCTGGTCGCGGGCCTGTTCCTCTGGGACCGGCAGCTCAACGAGCTCTATGTGAACGGCATGGAGAGCGGTCTCTATATTTCCGCCCTCCTGCTGTTTCTGGTGGTCGCGCAGCGCAGCGCCGGAACGGCGGTTCGCGCCCCCAGTCTCCGGCACGCCGCGATGATGGGGCTGAGTGCAGGCATCCTCATGCTCGCGCGCAACGATGGCGTCTTCGTCTGCGCGTTCGTCATGCTGGCCCTGTTGATCGCAGACCGCTCGCGGGCGCGCTTCTACGAACTGGTGGTCGCAGGCGTGATCGCCTGCATGCTCGTGCTTCCCTGGATCGCCTACTGCTACTGGGTGGCGGGCCTGTTCGTGCCCCAGAGCGGCGTGGCGACCTCGGTGGCGCTGCGTCCGTTCAGCCATCCGGCCGATACGATCCGGGCCTTCATCGTCTCCTTCGTCCCGCTCCTGTTCGTCCGCATGAGGGGATTCCTCACCGAGCCGCCGCTGGTCGGCGGCGTGCTGGCGGTGCTCCTGACCGTCGGGCTGATGGTTGCGGTGTTCCGCCCGCGATCCCGGCTGGCGGAGGCGCCGACCCGCCTCGTCCTGCTGGCCTTTGCGGCGTCGAACGTCGTGCTGCTCGCCTACTATCCGCTGGTCAGTTCCGCGGTCCAGTTCTACGAACGCTACTTCGGTCCGGTGAAGCTGCTGATCGTCATCCTGCTGTCGCTGGTGATCGTCGCCGCGGCGAGGCGGTTCGAAGCGTCCAGGGTATTCGCCGCCACTGCCTCCGCGGTCCTGGTCGCCGCCATCCTGTCCAATGCCTACTGGATCGCCGAGCCCTGGGGCGTGCCCTACCGGGGCTACTTCGGTTCCTCGGCTTACGCGCTCGCCCGGTCGCCGTTCATGTCGGACGGGTCGCGCATCGGCATGATGGAGTCGGGCCGCTTCGGCTTCATGCTGCCCGACCGCGTCGTGAACCTGGACGGCAAGATGCGGGTTCCCGCCCTGCGCGCCCTCCAGCAGGGCAAGCTCGATGAAGAGATCCAGCGCGGCAACTTCGATTACATCCTGCTGAACATCTTCGACGAGGCCTTCTTCGACGAGCGCGCGCCGGCCTGGCGTCAGCGCTATGTCCCGGCCGGCAAGCTCGGCACGCTCGCCGTATTCAAGCGCAAGCCACAATAGGTTACTGCGGCCAGCCGAGCTCGATCTCGACGACGACGGGCTTGACCTGCCGCATGGCGCTGTCGGTCGACGAGAACTCGACATCGCCGTTGACCTTGTCGAGCGCGTCGCCGGGTGCATCCTTCGACGGATCGAAGCGCAGGGAGAGGTTGCAGCCGCCTACCGGCTTGTCGAGGCGTCCGCCGTCCCAGCTGTTGCTGTAGCCGCCGAGATCCCAGCCGAAGCCGGTCAGCGTGAAGGGCTTGCCGTTCATCGTCTCGATCTCGGCGAGCGTCGCGCCGTTGGCGACCGGCTTGTCGAGGCCTGCGACGGCGACCGGCCAGGTCGAGCCGTTGCGGATGATCACCACGTTGGGGCGCGCGTAGGCGTCATGCCACAGGATGTCGATGCGCTTCTCCGGGTCCTTCGCGAAGATGGCGGTGCCGGGCTCCGTGTTTCCCTCGCCGACGGGAATGTTCGCGCGCTCGACGTTCTCCGCGCCGAAGACGCGGGCGAGGGTGCGTTCATCGGCGTTGCGGGCGAAGGGGCCGGTGCAGTCCAGGACTGAAGGTGCCTGCGCCCGTGCAAGCGGCGGCGATGCGACGACGAGACAAAGCAGACAGGTGGCGCGCAGGGCGGGGGACATTCCACCTTTTATCACACAAGCCGGCCGGCGCGCGTTGCGACCTCGGCGGCCCGATCAGACCGGTACGGACGCCGCCATGTCGCCACGCCCACGCTCCAGCATGCGGTGTGCGATCTCGGTCTCGCCCAGGACGATGAGATTGGCACCGAGCTTCTCGAAATGCTCGACCGTCGCGCTCGAATGAGCCCGTGCCAGGATATCGAGTTTGGGATTGGCGGCGCGGGCCTGCTGGATGATCTGGCCGGCCTCGAAGGCCTCGGGGATGGTGACGTAGAGGCGGCGGGCGCCGGCGAGGTTGATGGCGGCGATCAGCGCCGGTTCGGCTGCGTTACCCGAGTATACTTCCGCGCCATCCTTGCGCGCCCGCTCGACGCCCGCGTCGCTGGCCTCCACGACGATCAGGTTCCCGCTGTCGCCCTTCAGGCCGGCGCCGACCATCGAGCCGACGCGCCCGTAGCCGATGACGATGTCGTGGCCGGTCAGGGTCGTCGGCGCGAAGTCGGTCGCCGGCTCGTCGGGCTTGTCGGCCGGCGCGGTGTCCTTGTGGCCCCCCAGGCGCTCCAGCAATGTGAAGACGAACGGGTTCACCATGATCGACACGATGGCGCCGGCCAGGATCAGGTCCCGCGATTCCTTCGGCACCATGTTCAGGGTGATGCCGATGCCGATCAGGATGAAGGAGAACTCACCGATTTGCGCGAGACTTGCCGAGACGGTGAAGGCGGTCGACCGGCTGTGGCCGAAGGCGCGGACGATCAGGTAGGCAACCACCGACTTGCCGACGACGATGATCGCGATGGTGGCGATCACCGCCAGCGGCGCGTCCACGAACACGCTCGGATTGAGCAGCATGCCCACCGAGACGAAGAACAGCACCGCGAAGGCGTCGCGCAGCGGGATGGCTTCCTCCGCCGCGCGCTGGCTGAGGTCGCTCTCGCCGAGCACCATGCCGGCGAAGAAGGCGCCGAGCGCGAAGGAGACGTCGAAGAAGTAGTGCGCTCCGTAGGCGACGCCGAGTGCCACTGCATAGACGGCGAGCCGGAACAGTTCGCGCGAACCGGTATGTGCGGTGTGGTGCATCAGCCACGGAATGAGCCGCCGCCCGACGATCAGCATGATCGCCACGAAGATCGAGACCTTGGCCAGCACGATGAGCAGCGAGAACAGGATCCGGGTGGCCGGCACGCCGTTGTCTGCCGTCGCCAGGGCCAGTGCCGGCAGCAGGACGAGGGCCAGGACCATGGCGAGATCCTCGACGACCAGCCAGCCGACCGCGATGCGGCCGCGATGGGTTTCGAGAATGTGACGGTCCTGCAGGGCACGGATGAGAACGACGGTACTGGCCACCGACAGGGCCAGGCCGAAGACGAAGCCGGCCAGCGGCGTCCAGCCCAGTGCCCAGGACAGTCCGGCGCCCATCAGGGTGGCGACGGAGATCTGGCCGATGGCACCGGGGATCGCGATGCGCGCAACCGAAAGCAGGTCCTTCAGCGAGAAGTGCAGGCCCACGCCGAACATCAGCAGGATGACGCCGATCTCAGCCAGTTCGGTGGCCAAGGCAGGGTCGGCCGTGAAGCCCGGTGTGTAGGGACCGACCATGACGCCGGCGAGCAGGTATCCGACAAGCGGCTGAATGCGCAGCCGCTGCGCGATCAGACCGAAGATGAAAGCGAGCATCAGACCCGCAGCAATCGTAGCAATGAGCGGGGTATGCTGCTCCGGCATCCAGTGTTTCTCTCCGCGAGTGATGGAACCCAATCCGATGTGGCGTTGATCGGTGGAAATTGCAATCTGTCTGAAGCGGATTGGGAGGATTTGAGATGACGGTATCGCGACGCAAACTTTTAGGGACTGGCCTGGCGCTGACGGCAACGGCCGCCGCGGGCACGCCCGTTCTGGCGCAGAATTTCCCGACCAAGCCCATTCGCTGGATCTCGCCCTTCGCGGCCGGCGGCAACTACGACCTGACGTCCCGGCTCGTCGGCGAGGCGATGTCGCGCAATCTCGGCCAGCAGGTTCTCGTCGACAACCGGCCGGGCGCCGGCGGTCTCGTGGGCGCCGAGGCCGCGGCCAATGCGCCGGCCGACGGCTACACCGTCGTCATGGGCAGCTTCAGCGTGCTGTTCGTCTCGCCCTATCTCGCGGGCAAGCCGTCGCTGGTGCCGCAGTTCGCGCCGATCAGCCTGCTGTCGACCGTGCCGATGATTCTCGTCGGCAAGCCCGACGGTCGCTTCGCCGACATCCGCGCCGTCCTGGCCGAAGCCAAGGCGAAGCCCGGCACGGTGAGCATCGGCCATGCCGGCAACGGCACGACCAACCACATCGCCATTCTGCGTCTCGAGGTGAACGAGGGGGTGAAGTTCAACATCATCCCGTACAAGGGGTCGGGCCCCGGCCTCAACGACCTGATGGCGGGGCAGATCGACCTCTACATGGACCAGCTCACGACATCGCTGCCGCAGATCAAGGCGGGCAAGCTGAAGGGCATGCTGGCGATGAGTCCGAACCGCGTCGCGCAGCTTCCCGACATGCCGTCGCTCACCGACATCGGCAGCAAGCCGTTCGACGGCGGTACGACGGCGGGTCTGCTGGCACGTGTCGAAACGCCGAAACCGATCCTGACCACCCTGAACGGCAGCGTCGTCACCGCATTGAAGGAGCCGGCCGTGGCCGCGAAGCTCGCCGAGCTGGGCGCCGTCCCGCGGCCGTCCACCATGGAGGAGTTTGCAGCGTACATGAAGGACCAGGAAGTGGGCGTTAGCGCACTTGTGAAGTCGGGTTTGTTGAAACCCGAGTGAACGGGTGTCATGTCCACGACATGACAACTCTTTTCAGAACGATCGGGCTGGTCATGGCGTTCGCCATCGCCGGCTCTCTGGCAGGATGCGCGAACTCGGGCATCCCGCAGGATGGTCGCTACCAGACCCACGGTACCGGCTGGGACAACTGGCGAGGCTGACAAAAAACATAAGGGGGGGATCATGAAGATCGACAGGCGCGGGCTTCTCGGGGTCGGCGCCGCTGGCCTGGCAATGGCTGGCGCCTTGGCCGGCAGGGCACGAGGCGCTGCGGCGCAGACCTTCCCCAGCAAGCAGATCCGCTGGGTCATCCCCTTCGCCCCGGGCGGCAACTACGATGTTACCGCCCGCATCGTCTCCGATCCGATGGGCCGCCATCTCGGCCAGGGCATCCTGATCGACAACAAGCCGGGTGCCGGCGGCGTCGTGGGCCTCGAGGCTGCGCTCAACACGCCGGCCGACGGCTACACGATCTCGATGGCGAGCTTCACCGTCGCCTACGTCGCGCCCTTGTTCGCAGGCAAACAGCCGCTGCTGCCGCAGATGGCGCCGGTCAGTATCCTGACGACGGTGCCGACGCTCGTGGTCACGCGCGCCGACAGCCGCTTCAAGGACATGAAGAGTGTGCTGGCCGAGGTCCGGGGCAAGCCGGGCACCGTCACGATCGGCCATGCCGGCAATGGCACGACCAACCATGTCGGCATCCTGCGCCTGCAGCTGAACGAAGACCTCAAGTTCAACATCATTCCCTATCGCGGCGCCGGGCCCGGCATCGCCGACCTGCTTGCCGGCAATCTCGACCTGTTCACCGATCAGCTCACCAGTTCGATGCCGCACATCCAGTCCGGCAAGCTCAGGCCTCTCGCGACGTTCAGCCTCCAGCCCGTGCCGGACCTGCCGAACGTGCCGACGATGGGCGACCTTGGCCTCAAGCCGTTCGACGGCAACACCACGGCCGGGGTGTTCACCCATCCCGATACGCCCAAGCCCGTCATCGCACGCCTTAACGAAGGCGTGGTGGCCGGCCTCAAGGACGAGGCGGCCAACAGGAAGCTGCGCGAGCTGGGCGCCATCGTGCGCCCCTCGACCCCGGAGGAATTCACCGCGGCCCTCAAGGCCGACGAGGCCAACGTGTCGGAACTGCTGAAGCTCGGGCTGCTGAAACCTGAGTGAACTCTGCCACCTCCCCCTTCAGAGGGGGAGGTGTCGGCGTATTGCGCCGACGGAGGGGTCATGAGCTTCGCGTGGTCGTTCTTTCTTCGGCGCTCCCGGACATCGCAAGCGATGTCCTGACGCTCCTAGGGCCGAGCTGCGCTCGGCCTAAGCGATTTCCTTCATCACCGACCACAGGTCGGCCTTGCGTTCGAAGCCGATGCCCGGCGAGTCGGGCATCGTCACGCGGCCGTCGACGACGGCGCAGTCGTCGGCGAAGCCGCCGAACGGCGCGAAGACCTGCGGGTAGGATTCGTTGCCGCCGCATTGCAGGCCGACGGCGATGTTGAGTGCGAACTGGTGGCCGCCGTGCGGCACGCAGCGCCGCGGCGACCAGCCGTGCGCCTTCAGCATCTCGATCGTGCGCAGGTATTCGACCAGCCCGTAGGAGAGGGCGGGATCGTATTGCAGGATGTCGCGGTCGGGACGCAGGCCGCCGTGGCGGATCAGGTTCCGCGCATCCTGCATCGAGAACAGGTTCTCGCCAGTGGCGAGCGGCGGGGCGTACTCGGTGGCGAGCGCTGCATGCGCCAGATAGTCGAGCGGGTCGAGCGGCTCTTCGTACCAGCGCAGGCCGAAATCCTTGATGGCGCGGCCGAATTCGATCGCCGTGGTGAGGTCGAACTTGCCGTTGACGTCGACGGCCAGCCGCTCGCCGGCGCCGACGATCTTCAGCACCGCCTCGATGCGCTTCAGGTCCTCGGCCAGCGGCACCCCGCCGACCTTCATCTTCACGCAGGAGTAGCCGAGGCCGAGATAGTGCTTCATCTCGTCCTGCAAACCTTCGAGCCCCTTGCCGGGATAGTAGTAGCCGCCGGCGGCATAGACCCACGCCTTCTCGTCGGCCTGGCCGCCATTGTAGCGGTCGGCCAGCAACTTCCACAGCGGCACCCTCTTGGCCTTGGCGACGGCATCCCAGATCGCCATGTCGAGCACGCCGACGGCGACCGAGCGCTCGCCGTGGCCGCCGGGCTTCTCGTTGGCCATCATCACCGACCAGCACTTCGCCGGGTCGATCAGGCCTTCGGCGTCGAGCAGCGACTCCGGCTTCGCCTGGCTGAGGCGAGGAATAAACCGTTCGCCCAGGAGCCCATGCTGCGCATAGCGGCCGTTAGAGTTGAAGCCGAACCCGATGACGGGCTTGCCGTCGACCATCACATCCGTGACCACGGCCACCACCGAAGCGGTCATCTGGCTGAAGTCGATGTAGGCGTTGGCGATGTTGGAGCGGATGGGCGAGACGATGTCGCGGATGGCGACGATGCGCATGGAGGTGTCCGTGGCTGGAGGGCAGGCGGCGGCTCTGTTTAGAGGTTCTACAGAGGCGCGGGCGCAGGGACCAGCCACCGGAGGTCCGGAATCGATGGCGCAAAACGCAACGGACCGGAACGGGTTCCCCAAATATATCGGCCCTGCATCCTCGAACATCAGGCGCGATTTTGCGTAGTATGTTCCAGATGCAGCTCGATACGACCTCGGCTGCGCCCGGACGATCCTCCGCCCGCCAGATGCTGCGTGCAGCGACGGCAACGCTTCATGCGGAAGTCGACGCGCGCTTTTCCGGACCTTTTACTACCGACAGGAATGCTTACGTGGCGTTCCTGACCGTTCTTGCGCGCGCCGTGCTGCCGCTTGAAATGGCCCTCGATCGGGGAGGGGTGGGGCAGCTCCTGCCCGATTGGCGGGAGCGCCGTCGTTCAGAGGCGCTGAAGCAGGACCTCGACCTTCTCGGCATCGCCGTACCGACCGCGCTGAACGTCAGTGTGACCACGGACGAGGCGCGGCTGTTCGGTCGGCTCTACGTGCTCGAAGGGTCGCGACTGGGCGGGAAACTGCTGGTGAAGCGTGCCGCGGAAAGCGACGATCCGCAGGTGCGCGCGGCGACGCACTATCTCGGCCACGGGGCAGGGAGCGACTTCTGGAGAAGCTTCCTGCAACGTCTGGAGACGTCCGCAGCCGTCCTGGAGTCGCCGCAGCGGACCTTGCTCGGTGCGCGCGAGGCGTTCGGCCTGTTCGGCGCGGAACGCGCCCATGTCTGAGGAAAGCCGCGCGACACCGGTCGATCTCGAAAATTGCGATCGTGAGCCCATCCACCTGCTGGGCGCGGTGCAGTCGTTCGGCTTCCTGCTGGCCCTCGACAGCACGCAATGGACGATCAAGCGCCTGTCGCGCAACGCCGCGGAGTGGTTGGGCGCCGGGCCGCTCGAGTTGATCGGACGGCCGATCGAGAATGTGTTCACACACGATGCGATCCACCTGATCCGCGGACAGCTCCAGACCGCGGTTTTCAGCAACGCGGTGGCACGCTCCTTTGCCGTCCCGCTGCTGAACGACGGGCCGGTCTTCGACATCGCCGTGCATGTCGTCGACGGCTCCATCGTTATCGAATGCGAACCCTGCATGCATGAGCAGGGCGTGAACTCGGGCGCGCTCGTTCGCGCCATGATCTCCCGCCTGCAGCAGGCTTCGGAACTCCGCACCTTCTATCGCGTGGCCGCCCGCGAGATGCGCGGTCTCACCGGCTTCGATCGCGTGATGGTGTATCGCTTCGATCATGACGGGTCGGGCGAGGTGATCGCCGAATCGGCACGCGGCGGCCTCGAATCCTATCTCGGCCTGCACTATCCGGCCTCCGACATTCCGCGACAGGCGCGCATCCTCTACGAGCGCAACTGGCTGCGCATCATTCCCGACATTTCGGCCCGGCCCGCCGCCGTGGAGCCCGGTCTCATCGATGGCCGGCCGCTCGACCTGTCGATGAGCGTGCTGCGCAGCGTGTCGCCGATCCACATCGAGTACCTGCAGAACATGGGCGTGGGCGCGTCGATGTCGGTCTCGATCCTGCGCGACGGCAAGCTGTGGGGCCTCTTCGCCTGCCATCACTATGCGCCGCACAACGTGCCGTTCGAGCGGCGCACGGCGGCAGAGCTGTTCGGCCAGATGTTCTCGCTGCTGATGGAAAGTCGCGAACGCGACGCCGAATCGCTCTACGAGGCGCGAGCCCGCAAGCTGCACAACCAGCTCGTCACCGTGATGGCGTCGGAAGCGACCCGCTTCGACAGCATCGTCTCGCATCTCGACGAGATCGCCGAGTTGTTGTCCTGCGATGGCATCGGCGTGTGGACGGGCGGGCATGCGACGCTGCAGGGCATGGCGCCGACGCAGGACCAGTTCGCCGGCCTGATCGGCCATCTGACCCGCCGCAATCCTGGCGAGGTGCTGGCCGTACACGAGATCGCGGCCGAATATCCGCCGGGCCGGGAGTTCGCCGATCGGGCGGCCGGCATGCTGGTGGTCCCTCTGTCGCGGCCGGCGCGGGACTTCCTCGTCTTCTTCCGCAAGGAAGTCGCGCGCTCCGTCAACTGGGCGGGCAATCCCAGCAAGCAGGTCAGTGTCGGCCCGTCGGGCTCGCGCCTCACGCCGCGCAAGAGCTTCGAACTCTGGTGCGAGACGGTTCGGGGACAGTCGATCCCGTGGCAGCCGGTCGACGTGCGCATCGCCGAGGGCCTGCGCGTCAGCCTGCTCGAGGTGATCCTGCGCCTGTCGGCCATCACCGAGGTCGAGCGCAAGCGGGCGCAGGAGCGGCAGGAGCTGCTGATCGCCGAACTCAATCACCGAGTCCGCAACATCCTGGGACTGATCCGCGGTGTCATCTCGCAGAGCCGCGATCCGTCGCTCACGGTCGATGCCTTCACCGAGGTGGTGGGCGGCCGCATCCAGGCGCTGGCGCGGGCGCACGACCAGATCACCGCGGACAATTGGGGCCCGGCATCGTTCCGCGGCCTGGTGGGGGCGGAGGCAGGCGCCTATCTCGGCGGCAGGGCCACGCGCGTGCGGCTGTCCGGCCCCGAAGTGCTGCTGGAGCCGCAGGGCTTCACGACGCTCGCGCTGGTCATCCACGAGCTGATGACGAATTCCGCCAAGTACGGGGCGCTGAGCGACAGTCGCGGCCATATCGAGATCGGCACCCAGTTCGATGCCGAGAGGAACCTGCATGTCACCTGGACCGAGCATGGCGGGCCGCCCGTCAAGCCGCCGACGCGCCGCGGATTCGGTTCGACGGTGATCGAGCGATCCATCCCCTATGACCTGAAGGGCGAGGCGACGCTCGACTACGAGACGAAGGGCATCCGCGCCACCTTCATGGTTCCGGCCGTCCATGTCCGTCCCGCACCGGGTGCGGTGGACGAGCCGGCCGAGAAGACGATTCCCGAGGTGCGGGCCACCGAGTTGCCCAAGGACGTGCTGGTCGTGGAGGACAACATGATCATCGCGCTCGACGCGGAAAGCGCGTTGCTGCGTGCCGGTATCGCATCGGTCCGCGTGGCGTCGAGTGCCGCACAGGCCCTGAAAGCCATTTCCACGCGCGCACCCGACTTCGCGCTGCTCGACATCAACCTCGGCCGCGAGACGAGCTTCGAGGTCGCCGAACGGCTGGCGTCGCTCGGCATCCGCTTCGTCTTCACGACGGGCTACGGCGAGGACATCGCTTTCCCGCCGAAGCTGCTGGGCGTGCCGCGCGTGCGCAAACCCTACACCGGCGACGCGCTGCTGGAAGCGATGCGCCTCTAGCCCGCGGCGAACACGTTGCGGCGGTTCTGGCGGAACAGCAGCCACCAGGCGACCGCGCCGTTCAGCAGGTTCCAGGCGATGCCGTTGATGAAGGCGGCCCGGTAGGAGCCGGTCATGTCGAACAGCACGCCGCCCATCCATCCGCCCAGCGCCATGCCGATCAGCGTCGAGGAAATGGCGAGGCCGACGCGGAAGCCCGCTTCCTTCGGCGGGAAATATTCCCGCACGATGATCGCGTAGGACGGCACGATGCCGCCCTGGAACAGGCCGAACAGCGCCGAGGCGAGGTAGAGCGAGTTCACCGAATCGTCGACCAGATAGAAGACCAGCGCTACGCACTGCAGCGTCGAGCCCAGCAGCAGTGTTTTGACTCCGCCGACCCGGTCGGCGATCCAGCCCGAGGCGATACGGCTCACGATGCCGAAGCCCAGCATCAGCGACAGCATCTCCGCGCCGCGCGCCACGCCGTAGCCGAGGTCGGCGCAGTAGGCGACGATATGGACCTGCGGCATCGACATGGCGACGCAGCAGCCGATGCCGGCCACGACCAGCACCGCCTGCAGGCCGTTGGGTGACAGGCCGAGCGAGCGCGGCGAATGGATGGCGGCGCCGGCCGTTCCCGCGGCGCCCGTCATCTGCTCCTGCGGCGGCTTGCGGCGCAAGGTCAGGGCCAGCGGGATCATCGCCACGAAGCACAGTGCACCGGCGGCCCAATAGGTGACGCGCCAGCCATGATCGTGGATCAGCATCTGGATGATCGTCGGCCAGATCGCGCCGGCGAGATAGTTGCCGGAGGCCGCGATGGCGACGGCGATGCCGCGGCGCTTGTCGAACCAGTGCGAGATGTCGGCCACCAGCGGCGCGAAGGTCGCCGCCGCGCTGAAGCCGATCAGCACCTGAACGGCGGCGAACAGCGGCAGCGAGGGCGTGAACGGCGCCGTCGCGAAGCCGATGGCGAGGCCGGTGGCGCTGAGCACCGCGGTCAGCACGATGCCGCGCTTGTCGACCAGCTTGCCCCAGGTGACGCCGCCGGCGAAGAAGCCCAGCGTGTTCATCGTGTAGGCGAAGGAGATGTCGGCGCGCGTGATGCCGAGGTCCTGCTGGATCGATGGCAATGCCACGACCAGGCACCACATGCCGATGCCGCCGACCGTGCTCAGGGTCACGCTGGCGGCCAGGCGCCACCAGGCATAACTAGACTCGACTCCGGACATGATCAGCCGCCGACCGCGCCTTGCGTGTTGACGTAGAGGGCGTAGAGCGAGTGGCTGGCCGCCATGAACAGCCGGTTGCGATGGCGCCCGCCGAAGCAGACGTTGGCGCAGCGTTCGGGCAGGTCGATGTGGCCGATCGGTTTGCCTGAAGAATTGAAGACACGCACGCCGTCGAGTTCGTCCGAGCCCATGCCCCAGCCGCACCACAGGTTGCCGTCGACGTCGACGCGGAAGCCATCCGGCGAGCCGCCCGGTCCGGCATCGATCAGCAACGAGCCCTTGCCCAGCGAGGTGCCGTCGGCCGAGAGGTCGTAGGACAGGATCGTGCGGTGCGGTTCGGCGCGCGAGGCCACGACATAGAGCTTCTTCTCGTCGGGCGAGAAAGCGAGCCCGTTGGGGCCGGGAATGTCGTCGGCCATTACGGCGAGCTTGCCGGTGGTCGGATCGAGCCGGTAGACGGCGGGCTTGTTCTGGCTCTCTTCCTTGTGGCCTTCGTAGTAGCCCAGGATGCCGAAGGTGGGATCGGTGAACCAGACCGAGCCGTCGGACTTCACGACGACGTCGTTGGGCGAATTGAGCGGCTTGCCGTTGTAGGAATCGGCCAGCACCGTGATTGCGCCGTCATACTCGAAGCGCACGACGCGGCGGGCATCGTGCTCGCAGGCGATCAGCCGGCCGCGGCGATCGCGGGTGTGGCCGTTGGCGTTGTTCGAGGGCTTACGGAAGATCGAGACGTTGCCCGTCTCCTCGTCCCAGCGCAGCACGCGGTTATTGGGAATGTCGCTCCACAGCAGGTAGCGCCCGTCGCCGAACCAGACGGGCCCCTCGGACCAGCGGCAGCCCGTGTAGAGCCGCTCCACCGAGGCCAGCACCAGCCGGTACTGGTTGAACGACGGATCGAGCACGCGCACGGCCGGGTCGGGGTAGCGCTCGCTGGGCTGCCACATCTTGGTTTCCTCGTTCTTTGTTCTGGCGCAAAGCAGACGCCGAATTTCGCGCGAGAATGCCCGTCCGGCGCCGCGCGGTCGAGAGACAATGGCTCACCTTTCCGGAACGGGTGTTCCGGGGAGCGGCTTCATGTCTGCCACACCCGCGAATAATTCGTGGGAATGGCAAAGCCGGCCTGTGATATTACCGCCGGACCCGCCCACCGGCGTCGGTGGGCCAACGTCAAGTCAGCAAGCTCTACGGGATGGTTGTGATGAAGCCGACCTTTGTGACCATTGATCGCCATCCGGGCCGCTCCACCCAGACCATCGGTGTGGCGCGCGCGCTCGGGACCGATCCGGATCTCATTCACGAGCCGTCGGTCGGCGTCGTGGGCACCAAGGGCGACAGCCAGTGCTATCTCGGCGTCATGTCCAAGGTCGAGGCGATCCACGCCGAGCTCAAGGCGCGCATCGGCACGGGCGCCAACCAGCTCAAGATGCGCCTGGTCCAGCCCGAATACACGATCGCCACGTCGGACGGCATCCGCAACGGCACGCGCGAGATGCGCTACTCGCTGATCGGCCGCGAAGTCACGCAGGACGCGCTGTGCGAGCATCTGAGCGCCACCGGCCTTGCCGGCACGATCGCGGTCGTGGCCTGCGACAAGCCCCCGGTCGGCACGCTCTCCGCGCTGCTGGAGCACAATCTGCCGTCGATCATCATGTCGGACGGCCCGATCCATCCCGGCAAGGACCCGAACACCGGCGAGGCGCTCGACATCGTGAGCGCCTACCAGGTCGCCGGCCATCCGGATCCCGAGTACCGCCACCACATCGCCTGCCACGCCTGCCCCGGCTACGGCAGCTGCGGCGGCATGTTCACCTACAACACCATGCAGACCTTCATCGGCGTGGTCGGCATGCAGCCGCTGCACATGGTGGCGCCGCCGTCCGACGATCCGCGCCGCACCGGCCAGTTCGCGGCCGAGCTGGTCGATCTGCTGGCAAACCTGATCAAGAACGACCTGAAGCCACGCGACATCGTCGTGCGCGATTCGATCCGCAACGCGGTGATCGTCTCGATGGCGATCGGCGGCTCGACCAACGTCGTGTTGCACGCGCCGGAGATCGCCCGTGCCGCCGGCTTCGCCGACTTCTGGAAGGACGTCATGACGCCGGAGGAATTCAACTACCTCTCGCAGCATGTCGTGCCGGTGCTGACCGACGCGCGTCCCTACGGCAAGTATTCGATGGTCGACATCGACGAAGTCGGCGGCGTGCAGGTGATCGTGCGCGAGCTGCTCGACGCCGGCCTGCTGAACGGCGACGTGCTGACCTGCACCGGCGAGACGCTGGCCAAGCAGGTCGAGCGGCTGGGTGCCAAGAAGGCCGACGGCCGAGTGATCTATCCGGTCGAGAAGCCCTACAAGCCGACCGGCGGACTGCGCATGCTGGGCGGCAACCTGTCGCCGGATTTCTCCGCGATCCTGAAGCTCGCGGGCGTCGAGGGCGGCCTCGAGGACAATCTCTTCCGTGGCCGCGCCCGCGTGTTCGAGGGCGAGGCGGGCCTGCTCAAGGCGCTCGACGAGACGCCGGACACGTTCCAGAACCACGACATGATCATCGTGCGCTACGAGGGACCGAGCGGCGCCCCGGGCATGCCGGAAATGCTCGACCCGACCTCGCGCATCACGACGCTGTGCCGCGAGCGCAATATCGTCGTGGCCCTGATGACCGACGCGCGCTTCTCGGGCGGTTCGGTCGGCCTCGTGATCGGCCATGTCGGTCCCGAAGCGGCGATCGGCGGCCCGATCGGGCTGGTCGAGGAGGGCGACGAGATCGTGGCCGATCTCAACGTCAACGAGCTGAACTGCACCCAGCTTGCCGACTCCGCCACCTACGCCAAGCGCAAGGCGGCGTGGGACAAGGTCGTCGCGGCCAACGGCGGCCTGCATCCCAATTGCGGCACCGCCGATACGCGCCTGCTCCATCGCGCCCGCACCAGCGCGGTGCCGGCGACGCGCGGCGGCGGCCTGCATCCCAACCGCGAGGTCTGGGTGCGCGCGCCGCGCAAGGCGGAGCGGCAGGACTTCAAGCTGCGCAACAAGCACCGCCCGGAGGCCAACAAGTCTTTCTGAGGGCGGGCGAGCTTCGCTGGAAACAAGAACGCCAGGGGATCAAACCTCTGGCGTTTTCATTGGAGCGCGTCACTCCAGTGGCGCGCTGCAATGAGTCAATCGCCCTCGACGCCGTATGCCGCCTTCGCGGCTTCGTGGCTGACCAGGCCGAGCCTGATGTCGCGTTTGACCGCTTCGGGGTCGCGCTTCGCAGGATCGCCGTAACCACCGCCGCCGGGCATCTCGACCACGAGTCGTTCGCCGGCGGGGATGGTCTGGAAACCCTTGGCCTTCAGCTCCTGTCCCGAGGCCAGCGAGAGGCGGCCGTTGCCGCCGGGCTTGCCGCCGTCGCGGCCGCGCGCCGGATACTTGACCCGCTCGAAGGTGGCGAAGATGCCGAAAGGCGCGCCCTCGCGATGCTCGACCTCCATCACCTGGCCGAGTCCGCCGCGCTGCTGGCCGGCACCGCCGGAATCCTGGCGGTATTCCTTCTTCCACACGACGACGGGTGCGATGGTCTCGGTGATCTCGACCGGCACGTTGCGCACGCCGGAGGGGAACGGTGTCGCCGACAGTCCGTCGAGCGTCGGCCGCGCGCCGGTGCCGCCGGAATGGAAGGTCGTCACCATGAAGGGTCGGCTGTTGCCGATGGTGCCCGTCATGCCGTGTCCGGCACCGAGCTTCAGGTTCCAGAGATTGGATGTGCCCTCGGCCGGGACCTGGCCCGGGATCACCTGATGCAGCGCATCGAAGCAGACGTCGGGCAGCATGTGGCCGATCGTGCTGCGCGCGTTCACCGCCGCAGGGTAAAGCGCATTGACGATGGTGTTCTCGGGCGCTGTGACGAGGATCGAGTCGAGCGTGCCGGCATTGTTCGGGATGGTCGGCGCCACGACGCACTTGATGCCGAAGGCGGTGTAAGCCTCGGTGTAGCACATCGGCGAATTGATGCCGTAGATCGACGAGCCCGAGGTGCCGGCATAGTCGACCGCGATATGATCGGCATGGATCGTGACCGCGGCATGCAGGTCGATCGGCGCGTCGTAGCCGTCGATCCGCATATGGCCCTTCCAGGTGCCGCGCGGCAGCTTCGAGATCGCCGCGATCATGCCGGCACGGCTCTTCTCGATGATGTGCGTGCCCAGCTCGTCGAGCGAGTCGATGCCGTGCTCGGCCATCATGTCGGAGAGCCGCTTCTCGCCGATGCCGTTGCAGCCGACCAGCGCATGGATGTCGCCCTCGACCTGCACCGGTTCGCGCACGTTGGCGCGCACGATGCGCATCACGCTCTCGTCGATCACGCCCTCGCGCATCAACGGCAGCAGCGGCAGGAACAGGCCTTCGTGGAAGACCTGCCGCCCGTCGGGCGACTGGCCGAGGCCGCCGATGTCGACCACGTGCGTGGTGCAGGAGAACAGCGCCACCAGCTTGCCGTCGTGGAAGGCGGGCGAGGTGACGACGATGTCGTAGAGATGGCCGGTGCCCTTCCACGGATCGTTGGTGATGTAGGCATCACCTTCCTTCATCGTCTCGACCGGGAATTCGCGGATGAAGTGGATGACGCTGCGCGCCATCGAATTCACGTGGCCGGGCGTGCCGGTCACGGCCTGGGCCAGCATGCGGCCCTCGAGGTCGAACACGCCGGCCGAGATGTCGCCGGCCTCGCGCGCGCTGGTCGAGAAGGCGGTGCGCACCAGGGCGCGGGCCTGCTCCTCGACCACCGACAGCAGGCGGTTCCACATGACTTGCAGGCGAATGTCCGCTGGCGTGCTCATGCGCGGTCCTCCAGGACGATCTGGCTCACGGAATTGATGCGGGCGGTGAAGCCCTTCGGCACGACGGTCGTCGTGCCGTCCTCGACGATCAGGGCCGGCCCGTCGAATGTCATGCCGGGCTTCAGCGCCGCGCGCTCGTGGAGAGCGGTCTTCTCGCGGGCGCCGCTCGCGGGATCGAGCACGTCGCGATGACCCGACGGGGGCGGCGCGGCAGACGTGGCGATGGCCTTCGCCGGCGCCGGCAGTGGCCGGTCGGTGGCGAGCGACAGCGTCCAGGTCAGCGCCTCGACCTCGAGCTTGGGAATGGCCCGGCCGAACACCTGCTCGTAGGTCGCCTCGAAGCGGCGGCGCAGTTCGCCTGCCGCATCGGACGCGAATGGCTCGTTGGGCAAAGGGACTGCGATTTCGTGGCCCTGTCCTCGATAGCGCATGAAGGCCTGGCGGGATTCCACCAGCGTCTCGCCCGGCGCCGCCGGGCGCACGACGGCCTCCGCTTCTGCGCGCATGGTGGCGAACAGCTCGTTCAGCATCTTTGCGTCGAGCATATCGAGCCGCTGATGGCGCGTGCGCACGACCTCGTAGGCGATGGAAGCGCGCAGGAAGCCGAAGGCCGAGCCGACGCCCGCACCGACCGGCACGATGACCTGCTTCATGCCGAGCTTGCGGGCGAGCCGCGCGGCGTGCAGCGGCGCTGCACCGCCGAACGCGATCAGCGCCCGGTCGGCCGTGTCCTTGCCGTTCTCGACCGCATGCACGCGGGCCGCACTGGCCATGGTCTCGTCGACGATTTCGGCGACGCCGGCCGCCGCGCCCTGGGCATCGGTCTTGAGCGGGCCGGCCAGTGCCTGCAGCGCCGCCTCGGCCTTGTCGCGGTGAAGCGGAATGGCGCCACCGGCGAAGCGCGCGGGATCGAGGCGTCCCAACGCCGTATCGGCATCGGTGACGGTCGGCTCGGTGCCGCCTCGACCGTAGCTCGCGGGGCCGGGCACGCTGCCGGCCGAATCGGGACCGACCTGGATGCGGCCCAGCGCATCGAGGCGCGCGATCGAGCCGCCGCCGGCGCCGATCTCGACCAGTTCGATGACGGGGATGCGCACCGGCAGGCCGGAGCCCTGCACGAAGCGATAGGCGCGGGCGACCTCGAACTGGCGGGAGCGCTGCAGCTCCAGATCGTCCAGCAGGGTGAGCTTGGCGGTGGTGCCGCCCATGTCGAAGGCGACGGCCTTGCGGGCGTCGTTTTCGGCCGCGACCGTGCGCGCGAGGATGGCGCCGCCGGCAGGGCCGGATTCGACCAGACGCACCGGGTAGCGTCGCGCCGTGTCTACCGTGGTGATGCCGCCGGACGACATCATCAGTAGCAACGGCCCGGCGATGCCTTCCTTTTTCAGGTCGGCTTCGAGTTGGCCGAGATAACCCGCCATGCGTGGCAGCACGTAGGCATTGGCGATGGTGGTCGAGGTGCGTTCGTACTCGCGGATCTCGGGACAGACCTCGCAGGACAGCGAAATCGCCACGCCCGGCAGCGCTTCGGCCAGGATTTCTCCGGTGCGACGCTCATGCGCCTCGTTGGTGAAGCTGTGCAGGAAGCAGACGGCGACCGCCTCAATCTTCTCCGCTTTCAATTGCGCGGCGACGCGATGCACCGCCGCTTCGTCGAGCGCCAGCAGCACCGCGCCGTCGGAGGCGACGCGCTCAGGGACACCGAAGCGCAGGTCGCGCGATACCAGCGGCTGCGGCCGCTCCATGTAGATGTCGTACTGCTCGAAGCGGTGCTCCCACGCCATCTCGACGGAATCGCGGAAGCCTTCGGTCGTAACCAGTGCCGTGCGCGCGCCCTTGCGCTCGATCAGCGCGTTGGTGGCCAGCGTCGTGCCATGGACGACGAGCGTCACATCCTGCGGCCGGCATTTTGCCTCGGCCAGGATGGAGCGCACGCCTTCCAGGACCGCGCGTTCCGGCGCGTCGGGCGTCGTCAGTATCTTGATGGAGTGCGAGATCGTGCCGGTTTCGAGCACGACATCGGTGAACGTGCCGCCGATATCGACGGCCAGACGGGAGGACATTTCTACTCGTCGATCTTGATGTTGCCCTTGCGCACCACGTCGCCCCAGGTGACGGAGTCGCGCTTCAGGAAGGCCACGTAATCGGCCGGGGAGAGAAGGGCCGGGGTGAGGCCGTTCTCGTCGTACTTCTTCCTCACGTCGGGCTGTGCCATCACCTTGGCGATGGCCTCGTTGAGCCGGTCGACGATCGGCTTCGGCGTGCCCGGAGGCGCGGCCAGCCCATACCAGTTCTCCGCCTCGTATCCCTTCACGACCTCGGCAACTGCCGGCGTGTCGGGCAGGACGGGCCAGCGCTCGGGCGAGGTGACGGCCATGGCGCGCGCCTTGCCGCCGCGGATCAGGCCGAGCGTCGCAGGATCGCCGAAATAGGCATCGACGATGCCGGCGGCGAGATCGTTGAGCGCCGGTCCGGTGCCGCGATAGGGCACGTGGATCATCTTGAGGCCGGACATCTGGGTGAACAGCTCGCCGGCGAGATGCTGGCTGGTGCCTATGCCGCCGGACGCCCAGCGCAGCTCCTGCTTCTTCGCCAGCTCCATGAATTCCGGCAGCGTCTTGGCCGGCAGGTCGTTGCGCACCGCCACGATGAAGGGCATGCGGACCAGCCGCGTGATCTGCGTCAGCGCCGTCGGATCGTAGGGCATCTTGCGCAGGTGCGGGCCGGCCGTCAGCGTGCCGGCACCGGTCAGCGACAGCGTGTAGCCGTCCGGCGGCGCGTGCGACATCGCCTCGACGCCGATGATGCCGCCGGCGCCGCCCTTGTTCTCGATGACGATGGTCTGGCCGAGTTCCTTCGACAGCGGCTCCATCATCAGCCGTGCCGTCAGATCGACGCCGCCGCCGGGCGGGAAGGGCACGATGATCTTGACCGGCCGCTCGGGATACTTGCCCTGCGCCGAGGCGGCACGGGCGACGAACGGCGACGCGAGTGCCGCGACCAGAAACTGGCGACGAGTGTTACGCAACGGACCCTCTCTTTCGGCGCGCTGTTACAGCGCCACCTTATTGAAAACCTCGATGAAGCGATCGACGTCCTGCTCGTCGTTGTAGACGTGCGGGCTGATGCGCAGCCGGCCTAGGCGCGGGGCCGCATACACACTCTCCGCCGCGAGTTTCTTTGGCAACTCGTCGGATATGCCCTTGGGGAACTGCAGGCAGATGAGATGCGGCGCGCGCAGCTTGCGGTCGAGGACGCGGACGCCCGAACTGGCGAGGCCGTCGGCCAGCCGGTCGGTCAGCATGCCGAGCCGCGCCACGATCGCGTCGTTGCCCCAGCCCGCCATCATCTCCATGCCCACCGCGGCCATCTCGAGCGTGATGAAGTGGTCGCGCTCGCCCATGTCGTACCGGCGCGCACCGTCGGCATAGGAGAGGTCGCGGAAATAGACCTTCTGCTCGGCGGCCACGCCCTTGCGCGCCGGCGCGGTCTGTTCCAGCGGCACGCCGTTCTGGTTGCGCTTGGCGACGTACATGAAAGCGCGTCCATAGGGCCCCAGCACCCACTTGTAGGTCGGGAAGATCAGGAAATCGGGGTCGAGCGCCTTCACGTCGATGCGCCGGACGCCGGCATCGTGCGTGGCATCGACGAGGAAGGCCGCGCCGTGGCGCCGAGCCGCCTCGGCGATGCGCGACAGGTCGAGCGCGCCGCCGTCGGACCAGTGAACGGAAGAGATCGAGACGAGGGAGAGGGGCGCGGCGTCCTTGCGCTCGATCGCGTCCAGTACCGCCGCCGTCCAGTCGCCGTCAGCCGGCTGCTTCACCTGTTCGACGGTGTAGCCGCCCTGTTCGGCGCGGCTCATCCATTCGAGTACCGGCGAGGTATGGTCGTCCTGCAGTACGAGCACGCGACTGCCGCGCGGAAGGCTCATCACCTTGCCGGCGGTTGAGACGCCGTAGCCGACCGAGGGGATCAATGCGACGTCGACGGGATCGGCGCCGATCAGCGCCGCGGCCGCCTTGCGCGCCCGCTCGTACTGCCCGGACATGAAGTCGGCATCGAGTTTCCAGGGCTGTCCCTTGCGACCCACGCCAACGCGCCCTGCTTCCTGGACCGCGAGAGGCAGGGGGCTCCAGGCGGCGGCATTCAGAAAACACACGTCGCGCGGAATGTCGAACAGATGACGCTGGGAGCTGAGCATGGGGACCGCCAGTTTGGACTGGCGGCGAGCCTAGGCGATTGCCGGGCAAAGAAAAAGGACGCCCGTCTCGCGACCGGCGTCCTTTCCTTTTCGATACGTGCTGATTGCGCGCGGCGTTAGCCGTCGATCGCCTTCTTCACCGCGTCCTTGGCCTTGCCGACGGCCTGCTGCGCTTCGCCCTTGCGCTCCTGAATCACGCCTTCGACCCTCATCTTGTCGCTGTCGACGACCTTGCCGATGCCCTGCTTCACGTTGCCGATTGCCTCGTTGGCGAGACCCTTGGCCTTGTCGGTGGTGCTACTCATGACAGTCTCCTCTTCGACCTGTTTGGTGCCGCTTCAACGCGGCGTCGCGGCGTCCGTTCCGAGAATTCTTGCCGCCTCACCGTTGCCTTTTTCGGCGTCGGGAACCGCTCGCTTTGCCTGGCGTTAAACAATGACGCGCTAGGCGCGGTCGCTCGATCTCGGTGGCCCCCGAACGCGGCGTGTAGCGGTCGACGGGCTCTTCGCGCCCTAGGCACCCATGGCGCGAGGGGAGGATATGTCAGCAACGGATTTCGACTACGGTTCCGCACTCTTCCTCGATCTCGACGGCACGCTGCTGGAAATCGCGGCGACGCCGGAGCTGGTCGTCGTTCCGCCGTCATTGCCCGGGCTTCTAGCCCATCTTCATGCGCTGCTGGGCGGCGCACTTGCGATCGTGAGCGGTCGCTCGCTCAAGACGATCGATCAGCTCCTGCAGCCGTTCACATCCGCGGCGGCGGGAGAGCATGGGGTGACGCTGCGCTTCAGCGACGGGACGGTGGAGGAGATGCCTGCGGGCCTGGCCGTCACGCAGGCTTGGCGCGATTCGCTCGTCGCCGCCACCGAACGCTGGCCCGGCGTGCTGATCGAGCCCAAGCCGCATGGATGCGCCATTCACTATCGTCTGGCGCCCGAGCGTCATGACGATGTCTGGCGCGTCGTGCGAGCACTGGTGCCGGACGATCATCCCTGGTTCCGGCTGATCCCCGCGCGGGAAGCCGTCGAGATCGGCCCTCGATCCACCTCGAAGGGACATGCGGTCGAAAGATTCATGAAGGACGGCGCCTTCAAGGGCCGCCGCCCCATCTTCGTCGGGGACGATTTCACCGACGAGGCGGGCATGAGCGCGGCGCGCCGCCATGGCGGCGAAGGACTGCGCGTGCAGGAGGTCTTCGACGGTGATCCTGCCCAGGTGCGGGCCTGGTTGTCGCGCAATGCAGAGCGTTTGACCGGTGCACCGGCGACGCAAACGGTCGCGGCGGGAGCGTCGGCATGAGCAGTCTCGATCTCGGAGTCGTCGGCAACTGCTCCATCGCCAGCCTGATCGACCGTAACGGCCGCCATGTCTGGCACGGCCTCGGCCGGCTCGATGGCGATCCGGTGTTCAATGCGCTGCTCGGCGGCAAGGATCCGCAGACCGGCTTCATGGACGTCGTCGTCGACGGCATGAAGGAGAGCCGGCAGCGTTACGTGCCGAACACCGCGATCCTGGAAACCACCATCGATGGCGCCGGCGGCACGGCGCGCATCTGGGATTTCGCGCCGCGCTTTCGTCGCTTCGGGCGCATGTTCCGCCCGCCCATGCTGGTGCGGCGTCTCGAGCCGGTCGCGGGACGCCCGCGCATCACGCTGCGCATGCGTCCAACCTTCGGCTATGGCGCCCACAGGTCCCAGGTTACAGTCGGCAGCAATCACATTCGCTACTACGGCGATGCTTCCGTGCTCCGCCTCACGACCGATGCGTCGCTGAATTACGTGATGCACGAAACGGAGTTTTCCCTCGACCGGCCGCTGACACTCATCGTCGGCGCCGACGAAAGCATCACCGACAATGTCGACCAGCTCTCGCGCTCGTTCCTGAGCGAAACCGAGGTCTACTGGCAGGGCTGGGTCCGCGATCTCAACATTCCATTCGACTGGCAGGTTGCGGTGATCCGGGCGGCGATCACCCTGAAGCTTTGCAGCTACGAGGATACCGGCGCCGTGCTGGCGGCGCTGACGACGTCCGTGCCCGAGGCGGCCGGCACCGTGCGCAACTGGGACTACCGATTTACCTGGCTGCGTGACGCGTTCTTCACCGTCACGGCGCTCAATCGGCTTTCGGCGACGCGCACGATGGAAAGCTACGTGCGCTTCATCGTGGATGTCGTCGAAACCGGCAGCAGCCGCGGCGAAATCCACAACGTGGCGCCGCTGTTCCCGATCGCGCCGGGAACCGACACGGTCGAGCGCCTGATCGACTCGCTGCCCGGCTATCGTGGCTATGGGCCCGTGCGTATCGGCAACGCGGCGGTGGGCCAGCGGCAGAACGACGTCTATGGCTCCATGGTGCTGACGGCCGCGCAGATGTTCTGGGACGAACGCCTGCCCCGGCAGGGCGACGTCGAGCTTTATCGCCAGCTCTGCGTCGTGGGAAACGAGGCGCACCGCGCGGCGCTCACGCCCGATGCCGGACTTTGGGAGTATCGCGAGCGGGAAGAGGTGCATACGTTTTCGGCGGCGATGTGCTGGGCCGCGCAGCATCGGCTCGGCCTGATTGCGCGCCGGGTCGGCTTCGACGGCGAGTCGCGGGAGTGGCTCGCCAAGGCCGGCGTACTGCGGCAGGAGATCCTGCAGCGCGGCACCACGTCGGAAGGCTGGCTGTCGGGCGTGCTGGATCGCGACATGGCCGACGCGTCGAGCCTCGTCCTTCCCGAGATCGGCCTGCTGCGGTCCGACGATCCGCGCTTTCACGCCACGCTCGACATGGTCTCGAAGCGCCTCATGAAGAACGGCTTCCTGATGCGCTACGTCGAGGCCGACGATTTCGGCTCGCCGTCCAACGCGTTCCTGCTCTGCACCTTCTGGTACATCGACGCGCTGGCCAGCGTCGGCCGCCGCGAGGAAGCGCTCGAACTGTTCAACAACGTGTTGTCGCGGCGCAATCACGTCGGCCTGCTGTCGGAGGACCTCGATCCACGTACCGGCGAACTGTGGGGCAACTTCCCCCAGACCTACAGCCAGGTCGGCCTGATCCTGTCGGCGATGCGTCTGTCGCGGAGCTGGGAGGAGGGTTTGTGGCACGCCTCGTGATCGTCTCCAATCGGGTGCCCGTGCCAAAGGCGCGCGGCACGGCGGCTGGTGGCCTCGCGGTCGCCCTGAAGGACCTGCTGACACCCGGTGCGCTGTGGTTCGGCTGGAGCGGGCGGCTGACGGCGGATCCCTCGCCGCAGCCAGCCATCGTCGCGGCGCGCGGCGTGACCTATGCGACCGTGGACCTGACGCCGGATGCCTATCGCGGCTTCTATGTCGGCTTCGCCAATGGCGCGCTGTGGCCGCTGCTGCACTTCCGTCTCGGGCTCATGCATTTCCGCCGCGAGGACTACCAGGGCTATCTCTCGGTCAACCAGTCCTTTGCCACGTCGCTGATGCCGCTGCTGCAGGGCGACGACACCGTCTGGGCGCACGACTATCATCTCATTCCCTTCGCCCGCCTGCTGCGCAAGCAGGGGTTCGCCGGACGCCTGGGCTTTTTCCTGCACGTCCCCTTCGTGCCGCCGTCGATGATCGAGGCGATGCCGGTGGCGCGCGAACTGGTGGCCGATCTCTGCGCTTACGACCTCGTGGGCTTCCAGACCGAGGAGCATGCCCGCGACTTCCGCGACTGCGCGCAGCGGATGCTGGGTGCCACGGTGGACGGCGAGTGGATCCGCCTTGCCGGTCGCCGCGTGCGGGCCTTCGCCGACCCGATCGGCATCGATGCGCAGGCGTTCGCACAGGACGCCGAACGGGCAGAGGGTGACAAGGAAGTGCTTCGGGTTGCCGAAAGCCTGTCGAACCGCTTTCTCGCCATCGGCGTCGATCGCCTGGATTACTCCAAGGGCCTTCCGCACCGCTTCGAGGCGTTCGGCCGGCTGATCGAGAAGCACCCCGAGCACAAGCGCAAGATCCACTTCCTGCAGATCTGTCCGCGCTCGCGCGAGGAGGTGGACGAATATCGCAAGCTGCGCACCGAACTCGACCGGCTGGCGGGGCGCATCAATGGCCGGTTCTCGGAGTTCGACTGGACGCCGCTGCGTTACTCGACGCGGGGCGCGCCGCGCTCGACCCTGGCGGGCCTTTACCGCCTCGGCCGGATCGGCGTGGTCACGCCGCTGCGCGACGGCATGAACCTCGTCGCCAAGGAGTTCGTCGCCGCGCAGTCGGACGAGGATCCCGGCGTGCTGGTCCTGTCGCAGTTCGCCGGTGCGGCGCAGGACCTGACGGAAGCGCTGATCGTCAATCCGTTCGATCCCGACGCCATCGCCGACGCCATGCACGTGGCCCTGACCATGCCGCTGTCGGAGCGTCGGGAGCGGCATGGGGTATTGAAGGAAAAAGTGATGCGGACGACGGCGGAAGCCTATTGCCGGCGCTTCATCGACGCTCTCGAGGCGCCGGCCTTCGCGCGCGCCGCCTAGGAAAGCGCCTCAGGAAACCAGGCCGAAGGCCGCCGGATAGACGATCAGGCCGTCGTCGCCGTCGAGTGCGCCGGGCACCAGCTCCAGCGCCATGAAGGACTCGCCTTCGAACGGTGCATCGAGGCCGCTCGCCAGTTCCGCCGAGAAGCCGAAGCGCGGATAGAATTCAGGATGGCCGAGCACCACGACGGCCTGCCACTCGCGGTGGCGCGCCAGCTCCAGTCCGGTTTCCACCAGCGCGCTGCCGATGCCCGAGCGCTGGCGCGCCGGGTGAACGCTCATCGGCGCCAGCGACAGGGTCGGCACGGCATCGTCATCGACCATCACCGTCAGCGCGCTGAACAGGATGTGGCCGACGACCATGCCGTCGTCGATCGCCACCAGTTCGACGGCATCGATGAAGGCCTCGCGCAATTCCTCGACCAGTCCGCCCTCGAACGTCCCGCCGAAGGCCAGGTCGTTCAGGTCGCGGATCGCGGGATCGTCCGCCGGTTCGCGCTCGCGGATCACCACATCGTGGCCGCTGCCCGGCCCGGCCATTCGCGATCGTAGGTTTCGCCACCCACCCGCTCGCCGCTCAGCGCGGCCAGGATCTGGCCGGCGCTCGGCAGCGACTTCGGATCGACATGCCGCGCCGGATTCCAGAGCTCGGAGCGGACCAGCGCCCGCGCGCACTGGAAATAGATCGCGTCGACCTCGATCACGGTGATCGACCGTGGCGCCTTTTCCTCGACGGCGAACGACGCCAGCAGGTCCGGTGCGACGCTGAGATGGGCGCGGCCGTTGACCCGCAGCGTGTTGCCGACACCGGGGATCATGAACAGCAGGGCGACGCGCGGGTCGCGCACGATGTTGCGCAGCGAATCGATCCGGTTGTTGCCGCGCCGGTCGGGCAGCATCAGCGTCTTCTCGTCATGCACCCGCACGAAGCCCGGCCGGTCGCCGCGCGGCGAGCAGTCGAGACCCTCGGGGCCGGACGTCGCCAGCGCGGCATAGGGCGAGGCCTCGATGTAGGCCCGATAATGTGGGGTGATCCAGTTCACCTCTTTTACGGTAGCGGCCTCGAGAGGCCGCCCGTAGATCGCCTCGAGCTCGGCTTCCGTCTTCAGGATGTCGGACATGCTGTCTCCGCTACTTCAGCGACGCGCGAAACGTCAGAGCTTCGAGTTGCAATAGCGCTTCGAGCGGTGGCTTCAAAGTGAAGAGGCCGGGCTTCTGCGAAAAGTCATGGAGGCGATACAATCTGAACGCTTCAGGCCGCTCCTTGGCAACTTCGTTCTCGTTTCTGGTCAAGTAGAAGGGCGTTGTGCTGCCGCCTCTGGTCGTCTTGACTTCGATCCATCGTTCCGCGCCGGCCATGTCGTAGGATCGAATGTCGTAGCCGGCGCCATCGCCATCTTCCCGAGACACCCAGCGTACTTTTCGAGCGAGGTCTTTCCGGTCGGCGTCGATGAGCAGCTGTTTCTCTCGCTCGTAAATCAACTCCTCTCCCGCCAAACCAAGCGCGCGGTTGAGTTGATCGCGTAGGGCCGGATCGAATTTCCGTGCGATTCGCTCGAAAGCTGTTTTGGCCGTTGGACTGATCGAAAGGGGTGCTGGTGGTGTGCTTTCAAACAACGATGGTGTGTCGGCAAAGCCGAAAGATCTCGAAGCTTTCAATGGAACTGGATCCGAATCGAGCTCCAGGTAACGGCCGATGGCGTCTACGATCGCTCCCTGAAAGTTCCACGCGGGAACGTAGCCACGGATTCGGGGGAGGCCTAGCTGTGTCAGGACCGCCGAAATATTCTGGTGCTTAAACTCGATTGAGCCGTCAGTACGTTGGATATGCGTTTTCAAGGCGCGGCGATGGTCTGTCTTGCGGACTGTTTGACCGGCTTGTTCTTCCTTCAGCATGGCGAAGTAGTCGGCCACGATGAGGTCGAGTTCGATACTCGACCAATCGCTTCCAACCACTTCGGGCTTGGTCATGCTGGAGCCAAGTCTACCCCCACCGCGCCGGTGAGGTGCCGAGCGGTTCGGCGGGTTTGGCATAAAAGGCCGGCGTCTCGCCGAGCTGCACCACCGGCTTCAGGTGTCGCAGCCGGCCGAGCGGGCCGACGCTTTCGGTGAGGAGCGGCAGGAGCAGCTCGTCGGAAAGCTCGGCGGCGCCTTTCGTGGCGTCGACCGTGCCGAGGTTCGCCAGCCAGTGCGCGACCTGGACCAGCGACACGCGGACCTGCCAGGAGCCGCCCTGCTCGACCCGGCGGGCCAGCGCCGCCAGCGCGCCCAGCGCGCCGAGATAGCCCGCGATGTAGTCGAGGGCCTGGACCGGCAGGTTGCGCGGCTTGTTCAGGGACCCCTGCGTCGCGGCGAGGCCGGTCACGTTCTGGACGATCGAGTCGAAGCCGCGCCGCGAGGACCACGGACCTTCGTGGCCGTAGGCGCAGAGGCTGACGCAGACGATGCCAGGCCGCAGTGCCGCCACCTGCTCGGGCGAGAAGCCGCGCGCGGCCAGCGTGCCGGGACGATAGCCCTGGGTGAAGATGTCGGCGTCCTTCAGAAGCGTCTTCATCGTTTCGACGCCCGCGGGCTCGCGCAGGTCGATCCAGGCACAGCGCTTGCCGTGACCGGTGTCCATCAGCAGTTCGGCCTGGTAGGGCAGGTGCGGCGCTGCGACGTGCAGTACGTCGGCGCCGTTCTCCGCCAGCACGCGGCCGCTTGTGGGGCCGGCCAGCACGCGCGTGAGATCGAAGGCGCGAATGCCCGACAACGGCCGGTCGCCCTTGGGCAGCGGCTCGGCCGGTGCCTCGCCGATCTTCACGATGTCGATCAGCGGCAGCTTGGCGATGGCGACGCCGTGCGCATGGGCGTTCCATTCCTCGCGGCTGCGCGTCAGGCCGCCGACGCAGCCGCCATCGGCAATCGCCTGCTCGATCGCGAGCCCGTCCCATTTGGCAACCGCGGCGGCTAGCGCCTCGCGCGTGTCGCCCTCGGCGCCGGCGATGCGCAGCGCGCCCGCGCGATGGTGCGGATGGTTGGTGTGGATGAACATGTGCCGGCCATCGCGCGTCGGATAGTGGCCCGACAGCGGATCCCACGAGACCGGCCGCTCGCCGTTGCGCAGCACATAGGTGTTGGAACGCAGCGATGCGGTCGCTGCGTTGAGATCGACCGCGACCGATTGCGGCTTGCCGGTCCTGAGCCGCCACAGGTCGGAGACGGCGAGGCCTACGGCGCCCAGCGCCGCGGCGCCGGCCGTACCGACACGCCACGGAGTCTGGAACACCGGATCGCCGTCGCCGGTGATCGTGAGCCGGTCGTCCGCCCGTTTGGCGCGGCCGAGCTGACCCAGGATCGAATGGGCGAGGTCGGTGTTCACTTCCCGCCCGCCATGATCCTGGTCAGCAGCGCCATGAACTCGTTCGGGCAGGTGATGTGCGGATTGTGGCTGGTGTCGAGTTCGTGACAGGTCCAGCCGGCTTCGCTGCGGGCGCGGTCGGCGAACTGACGGAACGGGTCGCCGGGGCCGTTGCGCGTCGCATAGATGTAGTCGCGCGGCGGCAGCGGCTCCTTGGATTCGAGCTTGATGCGCTGTTCGAAAGTCTTGATCGGCTGCGGCCGGCGGCGAGGGCTCGCCCACGCCACATCCTCCGGCGACGTATCCGGCGGCATCGGGTTGACGGGCAGCTTCCAGCCGTCGCCGTCCTTCTCCGCGCCCTTGCGCATGTTGCCTTCGGCCTTGGGGCCGACGAGGTCGAACAGGCTCTGGCCGTCGCGCGGCGCGAAGGCGTCGATATACACGATGCGTGCGAGTCGGCTGCTGATTCGGTCGGCGACACCCGTAGCCACCATGCCGCCGTAGGAATGGCCGAACAGGACCACGTCGTTCAGGTCCTCGAACTCGATCTCCGCCACGATGTCCTCGATATGGGTCGAGAGATCGACGCTGGGAGAGGCGAGATGGGCCCGGGCGCCCAGGCCGGTATAGGTCGGGGCGAAAAACTGGTGACCGGCCTCCTGCAGCAAAGGTCGCATTTTCTTCCAAGCCCAGGCGGCCGACCATGCGCCATGCGCCAGAACTATATTTGCCATGCCCCTACCTCCCGCTGGCGAACCAACATTTTCAGTGCTACTACGAATTATTCTCAATGAGCAGCCAACCAACCATAGCACTTGGCACCGCCCGCGTGGGCTTCCGTGGCCGCATACATGCCATCGCGGCGGGACGCGTCGCCGCAGGCATGCCGGCGCCGGAACTCGAACGCCGCCTGATCGAGCTGGGCTTCGTCGAAGGCGCCGATGTCGAGGTGCTGCACGAGGGGCTGTTCGGCCGCGATCCCATCGCCGTGCGCGTCGCCAACACCACGATCGGCCTGCGTCGCCGCGAGGCGATGGCCATTCTCGTTCAGGTCGGAGCCTGACCGTGAGCGCCTCTTCCTCTGCTGCGCTGCCGGTCGTCGCGCTGGTCGGCAATCCCAATTGCGGCAAGACGGCGCTGTTCAACGCCCTGACCGGCAGCCGGCAAAAGGTCGCCAACTATCCGGGCGTCACCGTCGAGAAGAAGGTCGGGCCGCTGACCACGCCGGCCGGCCGTGCCGTGCGCATCGTCGACCTGCCGGGGACCTATTCGCTGCGTGCGCGCTCGCCCGACGAGGAGGTGACGCGCGACGTGGTCCTGGGACGCACCCAGAACGACGTGATCCCTGACCTCATCGTGTGCGTCGCCGACGCCTCCAACCTGCGCCTCGCCCTGCGTCTCGTGCTCGAGCTGAAGCAGGTCGGCCGGCCGGTGATGCTGTCGCTCAACATGATGGACATCGCGCGCAAGCGCGGTATCGAGATCGACACCGAAAAGCTCAGCCGGGAACTCGGCCTGCCCGTGGTGACCTCCGTCGCCGTGCGCCGCGGCGGCACCGATGCATTGCTGGCGGAGGTCGATCGTCGCCTCGTCGCCGCGGAAGGCGCCAGCCGGACCCTGTGGACCGTGCCCGACGCGGCCGCGCTGCGCAGCGCCCAGCGCGAAGCCGACCGCATCCTGGCGGCGGTGGTGACGGGCCAGGGCCGGCCTGACAGCCTCACGACGCGTGTCGACGCCGTGCTCCTGCATCCGGTAGCCGGTCTCGTCGTGCTGCTCGCCATCCTGTTCGTGATGTTCCAGGCGGTCTTCGCCTGGGCGCAGCCCGGCATGGATGCGATCGAGGCGCTGTTCCACTTCCTGGGTGACATCGTCGCGCGCCTGCCGCTGCCCGATCTGCTGGCCAGTTTCCTGAAGGACGGGCTGATCGGTGGCGTCGGCAGCGTGATCGTGTTCCTACCGCAGATCGTGATCCTGTTCTTCTTCATCCTCCTGCTGGAGGATCTTGGATACATGGCGCGCGCGGCGTTCCTGATGGATCGCATCATGGGCGGTGCCGGCCTGCATGGACGCGCCTTCATCCCGCTGCTGTCGTCCTTCGCCTGCGCCATCCCGGGCATCATGTCGACCCGCGTGATCGACGACCGGCGCGACCGGCTCACCACCATCCTGGTGGCGCCTCTGATGACCTGCTCGGCGCGCATCCCGGTCTACACGCTGATCATCGGTGCCTTCATTCCCGACCGCGAGGTCTGGGGCTTCATCGGCCTGCAGGGCCTGGTGATGTTCGGCCTCTACACGGTGGGCATCGCCAGCGCGCTCGCCGTGTCGTTCGTGGTCAAGCGCCTGATCTGGCGCGGCAAGCCCGGCGAGCCGTTCATGCTCGAACTGCCCGACTACAAGCTGCCGCAGGTCAAGAGCGTCGCCATCGGCCTTTGGATGCGGGCCACGATCTTCCTGAAGCGCGCCGGCACCATCATCCTGTCGATGATGATCCTGATCTGGGTGCTGGCCACGTTCCCGCAGCCGCCCGAAGGCGCGACCGAGCCCGCGATCAACTACAGCATGGCCGCCAGGATCGGCACGGCGATCCAGCCGCTGACCGCGCCGCTCGGCTTCAACTGGCAGATCAACGTCGCGTTGATCCCCGGCATGGCGGCGCGCGAGGTCGCGGTCGGTTCGCTGGGCACCATCTACGCGATCAGCGGCGGCGAGGAGGCCACCGACAAGATCGCCCAGGCGCTCAGTTCGCAATGGAGTCTTGCCACGGCGCTGGCCTTCCTCGCCTGGTACGTGTTCGCGCCGCAGTGCGCGTCGACGCTCGCCGTGATCCGCCGCGAGACCGGCGGCTGGCGTTGGCTCTGGGTGACGTTCTTTTACATGCTGGCGCTGGCGTACGTGGCGGCCTTCCTCACGTACCGGATCGCGGTGGCGTTCGGCGGAGGGTAGCGATGGCCAGGGGTCCCAAGCCGCAGCGGCGCACGTTCCGCTACTGGCTGCAGCAGCTCCATCTCTGGGTCGGGCTGATCCTGCTGCTGCCGCTGGTGATGATGGGCATCACCGGCGCCGTGCTGGTCTATGCGCACGACATCGAGCATCTGCTGGGCCAGGGCGATCCGCCGGTGAAGACCGCCGGCGAATGGCAGTCGGCCGCGAAGCTGATCGAGGCGGCCAAGGCCGCGAACAGCGAGCCCGGCCGCATTCCCATCGCGGTGCGCTGGCCCATCGAGGTCGGCGAACCGGCGGCGGTGCGCCTGTCGCGACCCGGCATGGCCAATGAGCGGCCGCAGTTCCGGGGAGGCCAGCAAGGGGGCCAGCAGGGCGGCCAGGCGACGGGAGCGCCGGCGCAAGGCCGAGTGCCGACGCAGAGTCCGTTTGCCGGCAGCCTGCAGATCCTGATCGATCCGGTATCGCTGCAGGTCCTCGAGACCCAGCAGGCGATGACCGGCTGGGTGCGCTTCTTCCACGACCTGCACGGCCACATCTTCATCCCGGGTGGCGTCGGCCGCGAGATCGTGGGCTGGCTGGGCGTCGCCATGCTCGTGCTGGGCTGCTCGGGCCTCTATCTCTGGTGGCCGAAGCCCGGCCAATGGAAAGCGGCCTTCCAGGTGCGCCGCAAGGCCAAGGGCCTGCGCCTGAACCGCGAGCTGCATGGCGCGGTCGGCATCTGGTCGCTGGTGATCTTCATGCTGGTGAACTTCACCGGCGTCTATCTCGCCTTCCCGCAGCAGATCTCGGCGGCGGTGAACACGGTCTGGCCCGGTCGCGACATGCGCGCGGCGATGTTCCAGGCCCGTGTCGAACCGATGCGCGGGACCGCCCCGATGGATGTCGACGAAGCCGTCGAACTCGCCCGGGCGCGCGTTCCCGGCACGCGCTTCCTCAACGCCTTCCTGTCGGTCCGTCCCGACCAGGCGCTGCGCGTCGGCCTCATCCGGCCCGGCCACGAGGAAGGCGCGCCGATCATCACGGTGATCATCGATCCCTACCGCAAGAGCGTGGTCGACGTGTTCGATCCGCAGGCCATGTCGACCGGCGAGAAGATCATCGCCTGGCAGCGCGCGCTGCATTACGGCATCGGCCTGGGCGGCGTTTACAAGTTCCTGGTGTTCGTGTCGGGCGTGATCATCCCGATCTTCGCCGTCACCGGCTTCCTGATGTGGTGGATCAAGCGCCGCAACCGTCGCGCCGGCGAGCGCGCGAGGCAGGCGATCCTCCAAGGCGCGGGCCAGGCAGCCGAATAAGCCAAGCCATAGCGCTGAAGCGGCTGACCGCTTCTATTCGATGCACCTACCTTGGCGCCAGGACTGACCACGAGCTGCTTGCAAGCAGGGTCACGTCGGAGAAAGCCAATAGATAGTACACGACCTTGTTGAACTGGATGTCGGTCAGCCGGTGGTCGGTGCGCAAGCCCAGCCACGCGCCGCAGGGCGTTCCGGGCAAGGCGACGAGCAGAAGCTTACCGAACGCCCAGGTGAGAAATCCGGATACGGCATGCGTAACGATGGCCGCGATGAGGATTGTCGAGTCGAAGGCCTGGAAAACGTACTGCCGCTCATCGTTCGCCCCGCCGCGCAGGGCAGCCCACATCGTGGGCAGGGGCCCTGACAGACAACCTTATCCCGATTTGGTTGGTGATTTCACCAGGACGGGAGCGGTCCCTTGAAGATGAAGAAGGCGCCGCCGCAGATCAGGGCGAAGCCCACGAGGTGGTTCGAGGTGATGCGCTCGCCGAGATACAGGACCGAGAAGGCGGCGAACACGGTGAGCGTGATCACCTCCTGCATGGTCTTGAGCTCGGCGGCCGAATAGACCGCGTGGCCGTACCGGTTGGCCGGAACGGCGAAACAGTATTCGGCGAAGGCGATGCCCCAGCTTGCCACCACCACCAGCCACAGCGGCTTGTCGGTGAACTTCAGGTGCCCGTACCAGGCGAACGTCATGAAGACGTTCGAGATCAGCAACAGGACGATGGGCGTGATGGCGGCCGGCAGGAAGGACATCGAACGGGCTACTCCGGTTTGATCTGCAGCTTCTTGATGAGCGGGACGACCATCTTGTCCTCGGCGTCGAACATCGCCGCGGTCTCCTGCGGCGTGGTGGGATAGGCCTCGGCGGTGAGGTCGGCGAAACGCTGCACGACGGCCGGGTCTTTCAGGACCTTGACCATCGCCTCGTTGATCTTCGCCACGACCTCCGGCGGCATCTTGGCCGGGCCGAACAGGCCGGTGAAGGTCGCGAAGGTGAAATTCTCGAGACCCTTCACGCCGCTTTCCTTGAAGGTCGGCACGTCGGGAAGCTGCGGCACGCGCTTGTCGGACGACACCGCGATGGCGCGCAGCTTGCCCGACTTGATGTTGCCGAGGGCGGCGTTCAGCTGGTCGACCTGGGCAGGTACCTGGCCCGCCATCACGTCGATCATGGCAGCGCCCGATCCCTTGTAGTGGACCAGCGTGTACTTGGTGTTGGTGGCCTCGCCGATCAGCTCGATCGCGAGATGGTTGGTGGTGCCGACGCCGGAATCGGCCACTGCGAACTTGCCATCCTGACCCAGCGCGATGAAGTCGGCCAGGGTCTTGATCGGCGAGCTGGGCGGCACGACGAGAACGGCCGGCACGCGCTGGATATGGGTGATCGGCGTGAAGGCCGTGCGCCAGTCGTAGGGCGCATTGCCGTAGATGGCCGGCACCGCGACCAGCGAGTTGGCCGAGACCAGGAGGCTCGTTCCGTCGGGCGCCGACCGAGCGACGATATCGCTGCCGATCATGCCGCTGGCGCCGGCCTTGTTCTCGACGATGACGGTGACGCCCGTCACCTCGCGCAGCTTGTCGGCGATGATGCGGGCGGTGACGTCGATGTTCCCGCCCGGCGCATAGGGCGCCATAATCTTGATGGGCTTGTCGAAAGCCTGCGCGAAAGCCGTTCCCGACCCGAAGGCAAGCCCGGCAAGTGCTCCAATGACCGCTACCAGACGCATTGATTCCTCCTGTTCATGTTTGGGAGGAGCCTAGAAGAACGTCCCCGGCCGCGCAAAGCTCCGATGCCTGCGCGGCCCGCGTTGCGGACGATCAGCGCGTCGGTGGCCGATGCTGCGCCCACGGCCGGGCGGCTTCGAGCAGGGCGCCCATCCGCAGCACGTCGGTCTCGGCGCCCCACTTGCCCACGACCTGCACGGAGGTCGGCAGCCCGTCGGCGCCGAAGCCCGACGGGTAGGCGCAGGCGGGATGGCCGGTCAGGTTGAAGGGGTACTGGTAGGAGGTCCAGCCCTGCCGGGTGATGCCGCACTTCACGCCGTCGATCATCACCTCGTCGTTGGCCGCGTCGTGCGTCACGTCGAGCGCGGTGCGCGCGTTGGTCGGCATCACCAGGAAGTCGTAGCGCTCGAACAGGGACTGGATCTTGCGGAACAGCGTCGTGCGCGCAAATTGCGCGTTGCGAAAGTCCGCCAGGGTGAACTTGGCGCCGCGCTCCATGAAGGCGAGCGTCACCGGGTCCATCTGGTTCTGCCACTTCGGCAGGTATTGCGCGCAGAACACGGCGAAATTCGCCTGGTAGAGAACGCGGCCCTCGTATTCGATCCAGTCGATCTTGTCGGTGACCTCCTCGACCTCGGCGCCCATCGCCTCCCACGCGGCGAGCGAGGCACGCGTGTTGTCGCGCACGTCGGCGGCGACGCGTGGATTGGCGGTGCGCTCGATGTAGCCGATGCGGACGCCGGCCAGATCGCTGCCCGCGAGCTTCGGGGACAGCGGCTTCTGCGCGTTGCCGGAGAGGGTCCAGGGGTCCTTGTCGCTCGGACCGACCAGCACCGAATGCATGATCGCGGCGTCGGTGACGGAGCGCGCCAGCGGGCCGGCATAGATGTTGTTGCCGTAGGCGTCGCGCGTGGTGTCGTAGGGCACGGCGCCCAGGGTCGGCTTGAGGCCGACCAGCCCCGAGCAGGAGGCGGGGCCGCGCACCGAGCCTGCGCCGTCGGTGCCGAGCGAGAGGGGGCCGAGGCCGGCCGCCACCGCCGCCGCGCCGCCGCCGCTGGAGCCGCCCGGCGTGCGCTCCAGGTTCCACGGGTTGCGCGTGACGCCGAACGGGCCGTCGGTCAGTCCCTTCACGCCGAACTCGGGCGTCGTCGCCTTGGCGAAGATGACCGCGCCGGCGGCGCGCAGGCGCTGCACCAGCAGATCGTCGGCAGCGGCAGGGCCGTTGCCCTCGAAGATCGCCGAGCCGTGGCGGGTCGGCGCGCCCTCGACGTCGACGAGGTCCTTCACGCTGATCGGAATGCCGTGCAGGGGGCCCAGTTTTTCACCCCGTGTGACGGCTTCCTCGGCCTTTCTCGCGTCTTGTCGCGCGCGGTCGACCATGACTTCGCGGAAGCAGTTGATCACGGGGTTGGCGCGCTCGGCGGCTTTGAGGACCGCGTCGAGATATTCGACGGGCGAAAGCTTCCTGTTGCGGATGAGGGCGGCGGCCTGCACGGCCGGAGTGAAGAGAAGAACGGTGTCGGTCATGCCGGCACACTAGCCCATCCTCGACACGGTCTGCACGCTGCGCTACGCCCGATGCCGATGTTCTCGCTTCCCGTCCTGGCGGCACTCGCGGTCGTTGCCGTCGTGACCTCGTTCGTCTCCGGCATCTTCGGCATGGCGGGAGGGATGCTGTTGATCGGCTTCCTGCTGCTCTTCCTGCCGGTGCCGGTCGCCATGGTGTTCCACGGCGTCATCCAGATCGCGGCCAACGGCTGGCGGGCCTGGCTGTGGCGCCATCACGTGAACTGGAACGTCGTGCTGCAGTTCGGCGCCGGCGCCGTGGCTTCGCTGGTTGTCTTCTCCTTCTTCGATTTCGTTCCAGACAAGGCGCTGGTGCTGATGGCTGTCGGAGCGACGCCGTTCATCGCGCTGGCGGTGCCGCAGCGGATCGCGCCCAACATCGAGCGCGGCGGGCAGGCGTTCCTGGCGGGCGCCATCGGCGGCGCCATCCAGCTCGTCTCGGGCGTGACAGGCCCGCTGCTCGACATCTTCTATGTTCGCACCGGCATGACGCGGCAGGTCAACGTCGCCACCAAGGCCGCGGCACAGGTTCTGGGCCATCTCACCAAGGTGATCTATTTCGGCCTGGTGATCGAAGGTCCGGCCGGCCGAGACCTCGAACAGTGGCTGGTCATGGGCTACGCTGCGGCCTTCGCGGTGGTCGGCACGACCCTGTCGCGCAGTTTCCTCGACCGCATGTCCGACAAGCAGTTTTATCATTGGACGCGCCGCGTGATCCTGGCGCTGGGCGCGGTCTACATAGGGCAGGGCATCTGGTTGATGGTGACGAGATGAGCAACGTAAAGGACCAGGTACGGGCGCTGCTCGACCGCCTGCCGGACGATTGCACCTTCGCCGACGTGCAACGCGGCATCGCCGTCCTGATGTGGCCCAAGCGCGACGATGGCAGTCTGGCGCCGCCGCAACGGCTCGACCCCGACGAAGTGAAGCGCCGCCTGCGCGAATGGATGAAATCGGAGAGGGACAAATGAAGGACCGCGTTTCGATCGATCTCAAGGACGGCGTCGCCGACGTGCGCCTGATCCGTGCCGACAAGATGAACGCGCTCGATCCGGCGATGTTCGAGGGCATCATCGAGGCGGGCGCGAAGCTCGCCACCATGCCGGGCCTGCGCTGCGTCGTGCTGTCGGGCGAGGGCAAGGCCTTCTGCGCCGGCCTCGACATGGGCAGCTTCGCCGCCATGAAGGCGGAAGGCGACGCGGTGCCGGGCGTGCGCGATCTCACCAAGCGTACTCACGGCATCGCCAACCGGCCGCAGCAATGCGCCTGGTTGTGGCGCGAGCTGCCGGTACCGGTGATCGCCGCCGTCCACGGCGTGGCCTTCGGCGGCGGCTTCCAGATCGCGCTGGGGCCGGACATCCGCTACGCCACCGCCGACGCGCGCTTCTCGGTGATGGAGATCAAGTGGGGCCTCGTGCCCGACCTCGCCGGCACGCAGCTCATGCGACATCTGGCGCGCGAGGACGTGGTGCGCGAGCTCACCTACACCGGCCGCATCTTCAACGGCGTCGAGGCGCGCGAGATGGGGTTCGTGACGAAGGTGGTCGACGATCCGCGTGCCGCGGCACTGGAGACGGCGCGGGAGATCGCTTCCAAGAGCCCCGACGCGATGCGCGCCAACAAGCGGCTGCTGAACGCCGCCGTCGCGACCGATGCCGCCTCCGGCCTGATGATGGAGTCGGTCGAGCAGCAGAAGCTGATCGGTTCGCCCAACCAGCTCGAAGCGATCATGTCCAACCTGCAGAAGCGCGCGGCGAACTACCGGGATTGAGAAATCATCTCCTTCCCCTTTGCGGACTCCGCAAAGGGGAAGTGCCCTCGTCTTGCGAGGGCGATGGGGTCATGACCCCTCCGGCCCTGCGGGCCACCTCCCCATTTGAATGGGGAGGCGAGCGAAAAGCCTTACCGTCCCTTGAACACCGGCTTGCGCTTCTCGACGAAGGACGCGACCGCTTCCTTGTGATCGGCGGTGCGTGAGGACTGGACCAGACGTTCGGCCTCACGATAGTGCGCGTCCGAGTAGTTGATGTGCAGCGCCTCGTCGAGATTGTCCTTCATGTGGCGCAGCGCGACCCGCGGACCTTCGGCCAGGGACTTGGCGAAGGCAAAGGCTTCGTCCTGCAGCTTGGCGTCATCGACCACGCGATTGACGAGTCCGATCTGCTCGCAACGCTCGGAGCTGACTTTCTCGGACGTGAACATCAGCTCGCGCGCCCGCATCGGGCCGATAGTGCGCGTCAACAGCCACGAGATGCCGTAATCGCCGGAGAGGCCGATCTTGGCGTAGCCGGTGGTGCAGAAGGCGGACTTCGCGGCGATCCGGATGTCGCAGGCCAGCGCGATGGCGAGGCCGGCGCCGGCGGCCGCGCCGGGGAGGGCGGCGATGGTGGGCTTGCGCACGGCGACCAGCGCGCCGGTGAGGTGCGTCTGCCGCCAGCGCAGGTCGGCCAGCCGCTCCTCGTAGCTCATCTGGCCGCGCGGGCCGCGGCCGCCCATGCCCTTCACGTCGCCGCCGCTGCAGAAGGCGGTGCCGGCACCGGTGATCAGCAGGGCGCCCACGGCATCGTCCTCGCCGCGCGCCTTGATCTGGTTGCGCAGGGCCTCCGTGAGGTCGGGCGACATCGCATTGCGCGCCTCGGGCCGGTTCAGCGTGATCAGCGCGACGCCGTCGCGGACGCTGCACAAGAGTTCGGTTGTGCCGGTATCGATTTCCATGTGACCTTCTCCTTGCCATGACATTCCCGGTCACCGAACACACCGTCAAGACCGCCCGTCACACGACGGGCTATCTCGCCTGCGGAGCGAAAGACGCCCCGCTGCTTATCTTCGTCCATGGATGGCCCGAGCTGTCGCTCTCCTGGCGGCACCAGCTCCCGGCCTTTGCTGCCCTGGGCTTCCGCTGCATCGCGCCGGACATGCGCGGCTACGGCCGCTCCAGCACCTATGCACGGCACGAGGATTTCGCGCAGGAAGAGATCGTGGCCGACATGGTCGAACTGCTGGCGGCCCTCGGTCGCGACAAGGCCGTGTGGATCGGCCACGACTGGGGCAGCCCCGTCGTCTGGAACATGGCCGCGCATCACCCCGAGAAGACGGTGGGCGTGGCGAGCCTGTGTGTGCCGTATCTGTCCAAGGGCTTTACGCTGGAGACCGTCGTCCCGCTGGTCGATCGCTCGATCTATCCGGAAGCGCAGTTCCCGGCGGGACAGTGGGACTACCAGTTCTTCTACGAGGAGAGCTTCGACAAGGCCTGCGCGAGCTTCGACGCCAATCCGCGCAACCTGGTGAAGGCACTCTTCCGCAAGGGCGATCCGTCGCGCGTTGGCAAGCCCGCGCCGACTTCGATGGTGCGCATGGCCGGCGGCTGGTTCGGCGGCGCCGCCTGCCCCGACGTGCCGCGCGATCCCGACGTGCTGACCGAGGCGGACATGGAGGCCTATGCCGCCGCGCTGACGAAGAACGGATTCTTCGGTCCCGACTCCTGGTACATGAACCACAAGGCCAACGGCGCCTATTCGAAGCGTGCGAAGAACGGCGGCAGGCTCGCCATGCCGGTCCTGTTCCTGCACGGCGCCTACGACACGACCTGCGAGACGATGACCTCGAAGCTCGCCGACCCGATGCGCCGCGACTGCGCCGACCTCACCGAAGTGGTCGTGCCGTCGGGGCATTGGATGGCGCAGGAGCAGCCGGTCGCCGTGAATGCGGCGCTCTCCAGGTGGCTCGCCGTGAAGTTGCCCGGTTACTGGAAAGTGTAAGAGACCGTGAATCGCTCGCGGTTTCTGCCGGCACTGGCCGCCCTGGCCGTGATGTCCGGCATCTCCGCAGCGCCGGCCCTCACGCCGATATCGCCGGAACAATTACTGTGCGACGCGAACACGGTCTTCGTGGGGCGGGCCGTGCAGGCTGTGCCGGCGCGGCATCGCCCCGATGCCCAGGATGCCAACGGCGTCGACCTTGCCGTCATGGCCCGTCGCGTGATCGGGCGGAAGGAATTGTCGAGAGAATCGACTCCGGTGCTCGCTCCCGGCGACAGCATGAAGGCCTACGCCCTTGCATCCGTCTCGCCGTATCCGGCCGTGGGCCGCTTCGACGAGAAGGCGGGTCTGGCTTTCATCGGGCCGTACGACAGTCTCGTGCCTGAGGCCGACCTGGTGAAGGCCTACACTGCCGGGGACTTCATCTACGCCACCCATCTGGCGCCGGGCGCGCGCTCGTTCGTGAGAACGTGGCCGCTCGACCAGGAAGACTGGGTCAGGAAGACGATGGCGTCCTACGCCAGGATGGGACAGCCCTGTTCGTCTCCGCTTTAGGGCTTCTCCGTCGTCCGCTTCTCGATCTCGATCAGCATGTTCAGGTCGACGGTCCTGTGCTGTTCCTTCTGTAGCCTCGTCCACTCCTCCGGCGGGCGGGAGCGGATGGCGAATCCATTGGCCGCCAGCTCGGCATAGATATTCTTCATCGCTTCGTAGGCGGCGAGCAGCGGCGTTGCTGGATCGATCAGCAGGCGGAAGCCGCAGGCATGCAGGTCGGCGGCGGTCATGTCGAGCGAGGCCAGGCCGCCCGGTTTCAGGATGTTCACCAGCGGCGGCTCAAGCCGCTCGCCAATGTAGCGCACGGCTTCCTGCGTGTAGGGAATGAGCAGCAGAGAATCGGCGCCGGCCTTCTTGTAGGCCTCGCAGCGGCGGATGGCGTCATCGATGTTGGTCGACCGAACGGCGATCGTGCGCGCGATGATGTGCGTCTCGGGATTGCGCCGCGCGCGGACCAGCTCCCGAATCTTGTCGACCATGACGTCCGTCGGCACCATGTGCTCGATGCCGATGTGATGATGGGCGCGCTTCGGGAGAATCTGGTCCTCCACCTCGATGGCGGCGAAGCCGGCAGCTTCCGTCATGCCCATGGTGCGGTGCATGTGCATCGGATCGCCGAAGCCCGCGGCGGCATCGAAAATCAGCGGCAGGCGCGAAGAGGTGCGGATCTCGAGCGCGGTCTGGCAGAGTTCGGTGAGCGTCAGGTTCGCTTCGAGATAGATGCGCTGGTAGCCGGTGGCGCCGCCGCCGAGATAGAGCGCCTCGAAGCCCGCTTCCTCCGCCATGCGCGCCATCATTGGATCGAGCACCAACGGTGCGAGCACCGGTGTCGGGCCCTGCATCATCTTCGTGAGACTCATACGCGCGCTCCTCCTGCTTCGAGTGGATGTTTGCGGCCTGCGGAATGGGCGTCCAACGTTTTCTTGTGGGCGTAGAGCCGCTGTTTCATCGTGCGGGCCAACGGGAGGAATGAAGATGCGGAACGGGCTCAAAGCGGCTGTTGCACTCTTGGCGATTCTGGCGGTGACGCTAATGGGTGCGAGTGTCGCCTCGGCGCAGGCCTGGCCCACCAAGCCGATCAAGCTGATCAACGGCTTCCCACCGGGCGGCGGCACCGACATCCTGGCCCGTCTCGTCGCCGAGAAACTCACGGGCTTGCTCGGCCAGCAGGTGATCGTCGAGAACCGCACCGGCGCCAACGGCCTGATCGGGGCGCAGGCCGTCGCCTCGGCACCGGGCGATGGCTACACGATCCTTCTCTACACGATGAGCATGGCGTCGACGGCGCCGGTCATGCCGGGCGTCACGCTCAGCTTCGACCCGGACAAGGACCTCATGCCGGTGATCATGATCGCCGGTGTCGAGAACCTTCTCTATGTGAATCCCAAGCTGCCGTTCAAGACCGTCAAGGACATTATCGATTATGCCAAGGCCCATCCCGACAAGCTGACCTACGGCTCGTCGGGCGTCGGCAGCTCCTACCAGCTCTGGGCCGCGCTCTTCACCTCGATGGCCGACATCAAGATGCTGCACGTGCCGTTCCGCGGCGGTCCGCCGGCGATTGCGGAGATCATCGCGGGCCGGGTCGACATGATGTTCGGCAATCTCGCGGAGATCCTGCCGCACCTCCGGTCCGGCGCGGTGCGTCCCATCGCCTTCACCAGCGCGCCGCCGTCGCCCGAACTGCCCGGGGTGCCGACCATCGCCCAGTCGGGCCTGCCCGATTTTCGCGCCGACAACTGGTTCGGCATCGGCGCGCCGGCCGGCACGCCCAAGGAGGTGATCGATCGCCTCAATGCCGAGATCGGCAAGATCGTGGCGACCAAGGAATTCGCCGAGCGGCTGCAATCGCTGGGCTTCCAGCCGCTGGGCGGCAGCGTTGCGGACATGAAGCAGGCGATCGTGCGCGATCGCGCCAAGTGGAAGGCCGTGATCGACGCACAAGGCATCCGCGCCGAGTGAGGCGACGCGGATGCCGGCCGACGTGAGGGTTACTCGGCTGAGATCTTCCCGACCTCGATCACGTTCTTCCAGCGAGCGATCTCGCCCGTCAGGAACTTGGCGAACTCCTCGCCAGTGCTGGCGACGACCTCGAAGCCCACGGCCTCGAACTGAGACTTGATGTCGGGCGACATGGCCGAGGCGATCAGCTCGGCCTCGAGCTTCTTGCGCACGTCGGCCGGCAGGCCCTTCGGGGCAGCAGAGGCCTGCCACGAAAAGACCTCGAGGTCCTTCACGCCGCCTTCGGCCATGGTCGGCACTTCCGGCAGCGCCGGCGCCCGCGCGGCGCTGGTGACGCCCAGCGCCTTCAGCTTGCCCGACTTCACGTGCTGGGCGATGGCGCCCAGGTTCTGGAACGACACGTTGGCATGGCCCGAGATCAGGTCGTTGATGGCCGGCCCGCCGCCCTTGTAGGGGACGTGGATGCCCGTCGTGCCGGTCTTCTGCAGGAACAGCGCCGCGGTCAGATGATCGGACGAGCCGGTGCCGGACGAGGCGAAGGTCACCTTGTCGGGATTCTTCTTCAGGTATTCGACCAGCTCGGCGACCGTGTTTGCCGGGAAGCCGGGATTGGCCACCAGTACGTTGGGCGTGCGCACGGCGACGCTCAGCAGGTCGAAATCCTCCAGTGGATTGTAGCGCAGGTCCTTGAACAAAGCGGGGTTGATGCCGAACACGCCGATCGAGCCCACGAGGAACGTGTAGCCGTCGGGTTTCGCCTGCTTCAGCGCCAACGCGCCGATCGCGCCGTTGGCGCCGCCGCGATTGTCGACGACGACCGACTGGCCGACTCGTTCGGCGAACTTCTTGGTCAGGAGGCGCGCTGTCATGTCCGATGCGCCGCCAGGCGGGAAGGGGACGATGACGGTTACGGTACGGTCGGGATATTCGGCCTGCGCAGACAGGCTTGCGAAGGCGGCCAGGACGAATGCCAGCACACTCAACACTTTCATGGTCTTTTACTCCCTGTGACTCTGGCCAGACCTAATATCAGGTCGCGGCTTTCGCCCTCAACGCCGTAAACCGGTCGAGACTCTCCTTCGGCCAGAGTTCGTTGCGGTCATAGTACTCAGCCGCCGCCGGAACGGCGGCGGGCAGAGCGACCCAGGGCTGCTTGCTCATGGTGAAGATATGGATGTCGGGCGGCAGCCGGTCGGGCTCGTCGAGCGTGCCGACACGCACGAAGTGCACCGTCGGGCCGGCGCCTGAATAGTTGCTCCACACCGCGATGCGGCACTTCGGGCAGCGCGAGATCTTCTGGCCCTTGCCGCTGAGCGTCGGCGTGTCGATCACCTCGACTTCGCCGCCCAGCCGCTCGACCCTGTCGGCCTCGATCATGGCGTTCATCGCGAAGGCCGTGCCGGAATCGCGCTGGCACCAGCGGCAATGGCAGCAATGGACGAACAGCGGCTTCGAGGTGAGTCGATAGCGCACGTGCCGGCAGGTGCAGCCGCCCTCGAACGTCTCCGTCTTGCTGGTCATCGTATTCCTCTCCCGGCTAAGGTCCGCGCCTGAATTCATCTGGGCGGAGAGTAGACATGGCCGGACGGCTGCAGGGCAAGGTGGCGGTGGTGACGGGTGCGGCGCCGCGCGGCGAGGGCGTCGGCAACGGCATGGCGACGGCGCTGCTGTTCGCCAAGGAAGGTGCCAGGGTCGTCCTCGTCAATCGCAGCGCCGAACGCGCCGAGGGACTGGCGAAGCAGATCAAGGACGAGGGCGGCGAGGCGTCGGTCTTCGCGGCCGATGTGGCGAAGATCGATGAAGCCGAGGCGATGGCCGACTTCGCGATGAAGAAATATGGCCGCCTCGACATCCTGCACAACAATGTCGGCATCGGCGGACCGGGCACGCCCGAGACGGTCACACTCGAAACCTGGAACAAGGTGCTGGAGGCCAATCTCACGACGACGATGCTCTGCACTAAGTCCTGCCTGCCGCGCATGAAGGAAGGCGGCGGCGGTTCGATCATCATGGTGTCGTCGATCGCGGGCGCGGTGGGCCTGATGGGCAGTGCCGGCGCGGTGGCCTATGCGACGGCCAAGGCCGGCCTGCACGGCTTCACCATGTCGGTCGCGGCCGACTATGCGACGCAGAACATCCGCGCCAACTGCATCATCGTGGGCTCGGTGCACACGCCGATGGTGGCGCATCTCGGCGCCGAGGCGCGCGACCGGCGCAAGAAGATGGTGCCGATGCAGGTCGAGGGCACGGCCTGGGACATCGCCCATGGCGCGGTCTATCTCGCTTCCGACGAATCGCGCTGGGTGACGGGCGTGATGCTGCCGATCGACGGCGGTCTCGTTTCGCTGCGGGCCTGGCCGCGATGATCCGCCGACTGGCGGCGCTCCTCGTGGCAGTCGTTGCGATGCCTGCAGTGGGCCTTGCGCAAAGCCAGATGGAGCTCAACCAGCAGGCAGGCGCTGCGCTGCAGGACGCCGACCGGCAACTCAATGCCGTCTACACGAAGCTGCGCACGCGCCTCTCACCCGAGAGCCGCGCGCGGCTGCAGTCAGCAGAGGAGGCGTGGATCCAGTTCCGTGACAGGGAGTGCGCCTTCATCGGATCTCCGACGGCCGGTGGCTCGATCCACGGCATGATCGTCGCCCAGTGCCAGGCACGCCTGACGCTCGTGCGCGTGAAGGATCTCGAGACCCAGCTCAACTGTCCGGAAGGCGACCTGTCCTGCGTTCGGAACTAGAGGTGGCTGAGATTGTGGTCGAGCCAACAAGAATGACCTCATCCTGAGCGGCCGCAGGCCGCGTCTCGAAGGATGGGCAATAAGCAGGGTGCTCGTGCCCACCCTTCGAGACGCACTCCTGCGGAGTGCTCCTCAGGGTGAGGTGATTTTTGGCTGGGCTTACGGCGGGCAGCCTCTAACGACTCGCACGCCGCTCGTGATGCCAGGTGTAGAGGCCTGACGCGACGATCACCGCGGCGCCGGTCAGGGTCCAATGGTCGGGGACGTCGCCGAATACGATCACGCCCAGGATCGTGACGAAGACCAGCAGCGTGTAGCTGTAGGGCTGGACGGCGCCTGCCTCGGCATAGTCGAGGGCCTTGATCAGCGCGTAGTGAGCGAAGGCGCCCAGTATCGCGATGGCGATCAGCAGGCCCCAGCCCGTCGCGTCCGGCCAGCGCCACTGCAATGGTCCGACCAGGGTCGTCGCGCCGAAGGCCACGAAGGCCGACCAGACGAGCGTCGTGTCGGGCGTATCGGTGCGCGAGCAGAGGCGGATCAGTATCTGGTAGGCGCCCCACAGGATCGCGCCCGCGACCGGCAGCAGCAGCGGCCAGTCGAGTTCGCGAAAGCCCGGTCGAACGATCAGCAGCACGCCGACGAAGCCCGCGGCGACGGCGGCCCAGCGCGCCGGCCCGGCTTTTTCACCGAGAAACAACACGCCCAGGGCGATCACGATCAGCGGGGAGGTCGCGGCGACCGCGTGCGTGTCGGCCAGCGGCAGGTAGCGGAAGGCGAGCACGAACACCGCACTCTCGACCACCGCCAGCAGCGCGCGGCCGAGCTGCAGCCAGGGGCGGGCCGACCGCGCGGCCGCGCGCAGGCCGCGGCGGCGCACGACGAACCAGGCGAACAGGCAGAAGATGGCGTAGCGCACCCACATCATCTGGCCGATCGGATAGTCGGCTACCATCCACTTGGTGATGGTGTCCATGCTGGCGAAGCCCAGCATGGCGAGCATGGTGAAGATCGCGCCGCGCGAATTGTTGTTGCGGCCCGGATCGGCCGCGGGCCGCGTCATTCCGCGGCGGCGACGCGATGCGCCGGAGGCCGGAAGGCCGGGATCACGCGTTCGGCGAAGAGCTTCAGGCTCTTCATCGTCTTCTCCCGCCCGTAATAGGGTGGGTAGTGCAGCAGCAACGAGGTCATGCCGGTGCGTGCCTGCATCTCGCGCAGGCGCGCGATCACCGTCTCGGCCGAGCCGTGGAGCAGCGTTGTATTCAGCAGCTCGTCGTAGCTGAGCTGGGTGCCCTTCTCCGACACCGAGCCGAGATAGCCTGCCGTGCCGGTGCCGCCGAAATGCGCGATGTGGCGAACGATCGCCTCCTCAGTCTCGGCGCGCGCCTGCGCGTCGGTGTCGGCGATGTAGACCCAGCGCGCGATGTCGATCTGCCCTGCCGCGGGGTTCTTGGCGCGCTCGGCCGAAGCCTTCGCCAGCTCGCGCTTGTAGAGCGAGGTCTGGGCCGCCAGCGTCTCGATGCCCGGCAGGGTCGACAGCATCAGGCCGAAGCCGTTGCGGCCGCAGTAGCCGATCGAGCGGTCGGTGCCGCCCGCCATGTAGAGCGGTGGATGCGGCATCTGCACGGGCTGCGGCAGCAGTTCGTAGGGCTCCGCGACGGTGCCGCTGAAATACTTGCCCTTGTGATCGTAGCGATGGCGGTGGAAGGCGTCGAACATCAGGCCGACCGCTTCCTCGACCATGTCGCGGCGACCCTCGAAATCCTTGCCCAGCCCGACGAACTCATAGGGGCGATAGCCCGAGCCGATGCCCAGCATGACCCGGCCGTTCGACAGGATGTCCACGAAGTTGGCGTTCTCGACGACGCGGATCGGATCGTAGAGCGGCAGCGTGATCACGCCGGAGGCCAGCTTGATGCGGCTGGTCTTGGCGGCGAGGTAGGCCATGTAGGCGAAGCAGTCCGGCATGATGCCGTAGCTCGTCGAGAAATGGTGCTCGGCGATCCAGGCGGTGTCGTAGCCAAGCCGTTCCGCCTCGACGATCTCGTCGGTGGTGCGCGCATGCACGGCGCGATGCGGATAGGGCTCTTCCTTCGGATTGGCGTGCGACGTGAAGAGGATACCGAATTCCATCGCTGTCTCCCGCAGCTACTCGAGCTTGATGCCGGTATCCTTCACCACCTTCGCCCAGTTTTCGACCTCGCGGCCACGCCACGTATCGCTCTGCGCGGGCTTGTAGAGGACGGGCTCGGCACCGAGTTCCTTCAGGCGGCTGGCGACCTCGGGGATCTTCGTCGTCTTGTCGATCTCGACATAGAGCCGCTCCAGCACTTCCGGCGGCGTGCCCTTGGCGGCCAGGAAGCCTTGCCAGCTTCCCGTCACGAAGTCCTTGATACCGGAAGCTTCGATGACGGTCGGAAGATCCGGCGCCAGCTCGTTGCGCCTGGCGCTCGACACCGCGAGGCCGCGCAGCTTGCCGCTCTTCACGTGCGGCAAGGTTGCGATCATGCCGTTGAACAGCGCGTCGGCGTGGCCACCCGCGACCTGCTGGATCGCCTCGGCGCCGCCCTTCATCGGAATGAAGGTGATCTTGAGGCCGAGCGAATGGGCGAACAGCGCGCCCGCGAGATGCGGCGCGCTGCCGAGGCCGGCGGTCGCATAGTTGAGCTTGTCCGGATTGGCCTTTGCAAAGGCGATCAGTTCGGCGGCGGTCTTGTAGGGACGGTCGGGCGCCGCCGCGAGCAGGTGCGGCGTGTAGGCCAGCACCGTAACGGCGTTGAAATCCTTGGCGACATCGAACGGCAGCTTCATCACCGACGGCGATATCGTGAGATTGCCGAGATCGGTGAGGACCAGCGTGTAACCATCGGGCGCCGACTTCGCGATCATGTCGACGGCGATGTTGCCATTGGCGCCGGTGCGGTTCTCGACGACCACCGACTGGCCGAGTGCAGCCTGCAGATGCGGCTGCATCAGGCGCGCCAGGATGTCGGAGGTGCCGCCCGGCGCGTAGGGAATGATGATGCGGATCGGCTTGTTGGGAAAACCCTGGGCCCAGGCATTGGTCAGGATCGCCGGCGTGGCCAGTGTCGCGGCAGTCAGACCGAGAAGGTGTCGGCGGCGCATCGTTCACTCCCTTAAGTGCTTGTTTTGCCGGGACTTTAGGGTGCGGATCGACCGAATGCCAGTGGCGCCCTCGCAATCGGCTTGACTTCGCTGCGCTGCACCATCATATACGCCGCAGCCCGCAGGTACGTGGGCGCCCAAGATTTCTCGCGATCGCGCGACGCGCCCCATTCTTTGTGACGGCGCCTCATCCCGAGACAATCCCCCAGACAAGAGCCGTCCCAGCCGCGCGCGGGAACGGGCCTAACGCCGCCACAGATGCGCGTGCCCGGGATGGCATGCCGGGCGGCAAGTAAGGATTTTCAGTGAGTGAAGTTACGTTTGCGGACCTCGGTTTGGCCGAGCCGCTGCTGCGTGCGTTGAATGCAGCGAACTACACCGTGCCGACGCCCATCCAGGCGCGCACCATTCCCGCCCTGCTGCAGGGCCGTGACGTTCTGGGCATCGCCCAGACCGGCACCGGCAAGACGGCGGCGTTCGCGCTGCCCGTGCTGCAGCACCTTTTCGAGAACAAGGAGCGCGCCCAGCCCAAGAGCCCGCGCGCTCTCGTGCTGGCGCCGACCCGCGAACTCGCGGTCCAGATCGCCCGCAGCTTCGACACCTACGGTCGCGGCCTCGGCCTGCGCCTCTGCACCGTCGTCGGCGGTCTGGGCTACGGCCGCCAGATCGAGACCCTGGCGCGCGGCGTCGACATCCTGATCGCCACGCCGGGCCGTCTGCTCGACCTGGTCGAGCGCGGCAACGTGAAGCTCGGACAGGTCAGCTTCTTCGTCCTCGATGAAGCCGATCGCATGTTCGACATGGGCTTCATCCGCGACGTCCGTCGCATCGCGGCCTCGGTGTCCAAGAACCGGCAGACCCTGCTGTTCTCGGCGACGATGCCGAACGACATCGCCAAGCTTTCCTCGGAAATTCTCAAGAACCCCGAGAAGGTCGAGATCGCACCGCAGGGCCGCACCGTCGAGAAGATCGACCAGCGCGTTTATTTCGTGAACGCCGGCCTCAAGCGCACCCTGCTCAACCATCTCCTGACCGATGAGAGCCTCGAGCGGGTCATCATCTTCACGCGCACCAAGCGCGGCGCCAACCGCGTCGCCGAGGCGCTGGAAGACCGTGGCGTGCGCTCCGAGGCGATCCACGGCAACAAGTCGCAGAACGCCCGCCAGAAGGCGCTCGACAATTTCAGCCGCGGCAAAGCCCGCGTCCTGGTCGCGACAGATCTCGCCTCGCGCGGCATCGACGTGCAGGGCGTGACCCATGTCATCAACTTCGAGCTGCCGGCCGATGCCGAGAGCTACGTCCATCGCATCGGCCGCACCGCGCGCGCCGGCGCCTCGGGCATTGCGATCTCGTTCTGCGACGGCAGCGAGCGCGGCCAGCTCAAGGGTATCGAGCGGCTGACCAACCAGCGCATTCCCGTCGTGCCGACGCCGGCCAACGAGGACATGCCGCAGTTGCCGCCGCCCAAGGCGCGCGCCGAGGGCGACGATCGTGATGATCGCGACGAGCGTCCCCGCGAGGGCCGTGGTGGTCCGCGTGGCGCCGGCCGTCCGGGTGGCGGTGGTCGTCCTGGCGGTGGTGGTCGTCCCGGTGGTCATCGCTCGTTCGGCGACCGTGCCAACCATGATCGTTCGCGCGGCGACCGTCCGCCGGCGCATGCCGACAGCCAGTTCCGCGGTGGCGACTTCCGCGATGCCCCGCAGGGCGACCGTCCGCACGGCGACCGTCCTCACGGCGAGCGCCCCCAGGGTGATCGTCCGCGTGGTCCGCGCCCGCAGGGTGATCGCCCGTTCGGCGACCGCCCCCGGGGTGACCGCCCTCATGGTGACCGCCCTCATGGTGATCGTCCCCATGGTGATCGTCCGCAGGGCGACCGCTTCGATCGCGCGCAGGGTGATCGTCCCCATGGCGATCGTCCGCACGGTGATCGCCCGCAGGGTGACCGCCCGCGGTCGTTCGGCGATCGTCCGAACCACAATGGTGGCGGCGGCCAGTATGCGCCGCGTCCCCACGGCGACCGTCCCCACGGTGACCGCCCGCAAGGCGATCGCCCGGCCGGCGATCGTCCGCAGGGTCCGCGTCCCCAGTGGAAGGGCCGGCGCTTCGGCGGTGGAGGCGGCGGCGGCGGTGGCCGCGGTCGAGGCCGCGCTGCCTAGCTAGAGAATTCCTTCCTCGCGGAAGATTTCCAGGCATTTAGAAAGAGCGCGCTCATATCGGGCGCGCTCTTTTGCTATCGAGGCATCGTCCCAGTCGAAGAAGCCGCTCTTGGTCTTGAAGCCGATCCGGCCCTGATCGACGTTGCGCTGCAGGACCGGCGGCGGGCCGTCGGCATTGCTGAGGTCGGGCCAGATGATCTTGGCCACGGCACAGGTCGTGTCCCAGCCCGAATGTTCCTTCTGGGTGATCGGGCCGGCGGCGGCGTAGCGGAAGCCGAAGGAGAGACGCACCGTCGCGTCGATGTCTTCCGGCGAGGCCACGCCCTCTTCGATCAGCCACAGCGCCTCGCGCATCAGCGCACCCTGGATCCGGTTGCCCAGGAAGCCGATCACGTCCTTCTTCACCTGGACCGGCCGCTTGCCGAGCTCGCTCATGATCGCGCCGACTTTTTCGGCAAGCGCCACATCGGTGTGGACGGAGCGCACGACTTCGACCAGCGGGATCAGGTGCGCGGGCATGAAGAAGTGCAGGCCCATCATGCGGTCCTGGGTCGCCAGCCCCTTGCCGATCTCGCTGATCGGGAAGCTCGACGAATTGGAGGTCAGCGGCACGCCGGGACGGGAGAGTTTCTCCATGTCGGCGAAAAGCTTCTGCTTCAGCGGCAGGTCCTCGGTCACCGTCTCGACAACGATGTCGATCTTCGACCAGGGCGCCTCCTCGAGCGTCGCATAGGTTCCGAGACCCGATACGTCCTCAGGCTTTCCCATGGTCCTGAGTGCCCGGGCAGTGGCCGCCGGCAGCCCGTCGCGGGTCGAGGCGGAGCGCGACACGACGTCCACCTTCCAGCCGCCGCCCATGAACATGGCGATGATCCCAACGCCCATCGTGCCTCCGCCCAGCACCAGGGCGTGTCGTTCGCTTTGCGGCATTCCTTTTCCTCCCGTATCGACGCGTGCCCCCTGCCGGGGCAGTATCCGGCCCAAGTTAACCGGATTTTCAACGTGGGAGAAAACGTATGAGCGCCACCTTCAAGGACCTCGGCATTAGCACCGACGGCGCGGTCGGAATCGTCGAGATTCAGCGGCCGCCGCACAACTTCTTCGACAATTCGCTGATCAACCAGATCGCCGATGCCTTCGAAGCGTTCGATCGCGACGACAAGATCCGCGCCTACGTGCTGTGCGCGCAGGGCAAGTCGTTCTGCGCCGGCGCCGATTTCGCCAACCGCCCGCAGACTGGCGCGGCCGAGAGCGGCAAGCACCTCTACAAGGAAGCGACCCGCATTTTCCGGGCGAAGAAGCCGAGCGTCGCGGCGATCCAGGGACCGGCCATCGGTGGCGGCCTCGGCCTTGCGCTGGCGCCCGACTTCCGTGTCGCGGCCCCGGAGGCGCGCTTCGCCGCCAACTTCACCCGTCTGGGTTTCCATCCGGGCTTCTCGCTCACCTTCACGCTGCCGCGCCTGATCGGCCAGCAGAAGGCGAACCTGATGTTCCTGACCGGCCGTCGCATCGGCGGCGAGGAGGCGGTGGCGTGGGGCTTGGCCGACGTGCTGGCGCCGCTCGCCGACGTGCGCAAGGAAGCGATCAAGCTCGCGCAGGAGATCGCCGAGAGCGCTCCGCTCGCGGTGATGTCGACCCGCGAGACGATGCGTCGTGGTTTCGCCGACGGCGCCGAAGCGGCGACCGAGCGCGAACTCACCGAGCAGGAGTGGACGCGCAAGACCGAGGACTTCAAGGAAGGCGTCAAGTCCTACGCCGAGAAGCGCCCCGGCAACTGGAAGAACCGCTAAGGGAGCGTTCCATGGCACAGGTCTCGGGCAAGGTCGCCATCGTCACCGGCGGCGCCTCCGGCATCGGCGAGGCCTGTGCCGAAACGCTGGCGCGCGAAGGCGCGTCGGTCCTGATCACCGATATCGACGACGCCCTGGGCAAGGGCGTCGTCGAGCGTATCGGGAAAGCGGGCGGCAAGGCGCATTACGTGCGTCATGACGTGCGCGACGAAGCGGCATGGCCGGGTATCGTCGCCGAAGCCGAGAAACGCTACGGCCGCCTCGACATCATGGTGGCCAATGCCGGTATCGGCATCATGTCGCCGATCGCCACCATGACTCTCGCCGACTGGCAGCGTCAGCAGGCGATCAACCTCGATGGCGTGTTCCTCTCCATCAAGCATTCGATCCCCGCGATGCAGCGCGGCGGTGGCGGTTCGATCGTGCTGATGTCGTCGGTGGCCGGCCTGCGCGGCGCGCCGGGCCTCGCGGCCTACTCGGCGACCAAGGGCGGCGTCCGTCTGCTCGCCAAGTCGGTGGCGCTGGAGCACGCGGCCGACAACATCCGCTGCAACTCCATCCATCCCGGCATCATCGCCACGCCGATCTGGGAGAAGATCCCGACCGGCGCCGAAGGCAACCGCCGCAACGCGCCGATCGATCCGCGCGAGCGTGCCGCGGCTTCGGTGCCGTTGCCCCGTGTCGGCGAGGCGCAGGACATCGCCAACGGCGTGCTGTTCCTGTGCACCGACGCCGGCAACTACATCACCGGCCAGGAGCTGGTGATCGACGGCGGCATGACCGCCGGCGGGCGTCCGACCCGGCCGCTGCAGTAGACCCATGGGTGAGGCGGCACGGATCTGGATCGTCGTTGCCGCCTTGAGCGGCGCGATCTCGGTCATCGTCGGTGCCTTCGCCGCGCACGGACTCGACCTGCGCACGGAAGCCGGGCTCAAGGCGAAGGACTGGCTGCAGACCGGCAGTCACTATCAGATGGTCCATGCGCTCGCGATGCTGGGCGTCTGCGCCCTGGCGGGCGCTGAGCTGCTCAACGCGCGCTTCGCCCTGCTTGCGCTGTGGCTCTTCCTCGCAGGCAGCGTCCTGTTCCCGGGCGCGCTCTATTCCCTGTCGTTCGGCGGCCCGCGATGGTTCGGCGCCGTGGCACCGATCGGCGGTCTCGCCTTCATCGCGGGCTGGGTGTTGCTTGCGATCGCCGCGCTCAAGCGCCCGATCGGCTGATCTCAGGAAAGCTGTTCGTCCAGCAGCTTGAGCGCCTCGGCGGCGAAGGCGCGCATGTTGGCGACGCGGTCGTCGGAGCCGGTGCGCAGGGTGCGCGCGACGCTGCCATGGGGGCCGACGACGGCCACGCAGGTGTGGCCGGCCGGATCGCCGTAGGAATTGCCGGTCGGGCCTGATGCACCCGTCTCCGCAAGACCCCAGGTCGTCTTGAGGCGCCCGCGCACATGCTCGGCCGCCAGAAGCGCCCACGGCTCGGACGAGGAGCGTACGCCGGCACGCTTTTCGCGCGGCACGGCGAGGAAGGCGTCACCGGCCGGGCGCGTGTAGATCACGGCGCCGCCCATGAAATAGGCCGAGGCGCCGGGCACGGCGAGCAGCGCGGCGGAGACGAGACCGCCGGCCGACGATTCCGAGATGCCGACGGTTTCCTTGCGGGCCTTCAGTTTTTCGCCGACGCGCTGGGCGAGCGGGAGCAGGGAGTCCATGGGGTCAATCCTTCTTCGTGAAAATGTCGAGGACCAGTGGCACCTGCTGGCCCATCCAGATCGCGCGGTCGCGATGATCTTCCAGATCGTGCCCCGTGTTGGGATGAATGAACACCGTAAGTTCTCCGCGGTTCAGCGTCAGCCATGACATGACCGGGAGGAACTGTTCGTTCTTCAGGGCGACCTGGTAGCTGAAGCGCGGATGCGGCCCGACCGGCTTCTCATGGAAACGGCCCATCTCGATGGGGAAGGTCTTCTCGATACGCTCGCGCAACGCCCACGCCACGTCGCGGGAAGCGTCGTCGAAATAGACGTGCGCGTGCCAGTCCTTGATTTGGTCAGTGTTCATGACGTTCACCATAATGCGCTTCACAACCCGCCTGTCGGAACCCAGAGCCGTTCCCCGAGCGGAGCAGGCTTGCTAGGGTCAGGCATCATGAACTTCGATTTCTCGGACGACCAGAAGCTGCTCAAGGAGCAGGTTCGCAAATTCCTCGCCGACAAGTGCCCCACCAAAGTGGTGCGGCGCGTGCTCGACGGTTCCGAAACCCATGCGGAAGATGTCTGGAAGGGCCTCGTCGATCTCGGCGTGCCGGCCCTTGGCATCCCCGAGACCTATGGCGGCATGGGCCTGTCGCCGCTGGAGGTCTGCGTCGTCGCCGAGGAGATCGGCCGCGCTGCCGCCCCGGTGCCGTTCGACTCTTCGGTCGTGCTGGCGACCGAAGCGTTGAAGCTCGCGGGCTCGGATGCGCAGAAGAAGAAGTGGCTGCCCGAACTCGCGTCGGGCAAGGCGATCGGCACGCTGGCCATCGCCGAGGGCGCCCAGCCGCCCAAGCCGCGCAACATCCGCACGATGTTCGGCGGCGGTCGTCTCAACGGCAAGAAGCTGCCGGTGACCGACGGCGAGGCAGCAACCTTCGCGATCGCGCTCGCCAACACGGGCGGCTCGGGCGATCGTGCCGTTTCTCTGGTGATCGTGGATCTCACGCAGAAGGCCGTCGCGAAGAAGCGCATCGAGACGATCGATCCGGCGCGCAAGCATGCCGAGCTCACCTTCACCGATGCCTCGGCCGAATTGCTGGGGGCAGAGGGCGAGGGCTGGAGCCTGCTGGAACGGCTCTACGATGCGGCGGCGGTCTACTTCGCCTTTGCGCAGGTGGGCGGCGCCGAGGCGGCGATGTGGATGGCGCGCGACTATGCGCTGCAGCGCAACGCCTTCGGTCGCGCCATCGGCTCCTACCAGGCGATCAAGCACAAGCTGGCGGACTGTTACGTGAAGCTCGAACTGGCGCGCTCCAATGCCTATTACGGCGCGATGATGCTGACCGAGGGCGGCGCCGACCTGCCGCTGGCGGCGGCGGCGGCGCGCATCGCGGCGACTGAGGCCTATGACTTCGCGGCCAAGGAGAACATCCAGACCCATGGTGGCATCGGCTTCACCTGGGAGGCCGACACGCAATTCCACTACCGCCGCTCGCGCCTGTTGGCGCTGTCGATCGGCGGCCCGATGGCGTGGAAGGACAAGCTGGTGACGCGTCTCGAACAGAAGAACGCGGCCTAGGAGGGAACGATGGATTTCAACGACACCTCAGAAGAAGCCGCCTTCCGCAAGGAAGTGCGCACCTGGCTCGACGCCAACGCCACGCGCAAGAGTGACGACAAGCAGAGCTTCCGCGCGCGCAACGACGATCCCGAGCTGCTTCAGAAGGCCAAGGAATGGCAGGACAAGAAGGCCAAGGCCGGCTACGCCCGCATCACCTGGCCGAAGGAATTCGGCGGCCGCGGCGGCTCGCCGATCCTGCAGGTGATCTACCAGCAGGAAGAGTCGAACTATCTGGTACCGCTCGGCTTCTTCGACATCGGGCTGGGCATGTGCATCCCGACCATGATGGCCTATGCCAAGCCCGAGCAGCTGCAGCGCTACGTGAAGCCGGCGCTGCACGGAAAGGAAGTCTGGTGCCAGCTCTTCTCCGAGCCGGCGGCCGGTTCCGACGTGGCCGGCATCCGCACCAAGGCCGAGCGCGATGGCGACGACTGGATCATCAACGGCCAGAAGGTCTGGACGTCCGGCGCGCATTACTGCGACTTCGGCATCGTCATCACCCGCACCGATCCGAACGTCCCGAAGCACGCCGGTCTCACCATGTTCTTCCTCGACATGAAGAGCCCCGGCGTCGAGGTCCGTCCGATCAAGCAGATGTCGGGCGGCGCCAACTTCAACGAGGTGTTCTTCACCAACGTGCGCATCCCCGACAGCCAGCGGCTGGGCAAGGTGGGCGAGGGCTGGAAGGCCGCGCTCACGACCTTGATGAACGAGCGCCTCGCCGTCGGCCTGCCCTCGGGCGGCCTCGACATCGACGAGCTGATGGAGCTGGCGCGCGAGACCGAGCTGGAAGACGGCGCGGCGATCCGCAACCAGCAGGTTCGCTCGAAGATCGCCGACTGGTACGTCCAGCAGCAGGGCCTGAAGCTGACGCGCTACCGCACGCTGACGGCGCTCTCGAAGGGCCAGACGCCAGGGCCGGAATCATCGATCATCAAGATCGTGGCGGCGCCGAAGATGCAGGACATGGGCGCGTTTGCCATGGAGCTGATGGGCCATGCCGGCATCATGAAGGAGGACGTGCCGTTCGCGGCCGGCTTCCAGGCGCAATGGATCGGCGGCGCGGGTTTCCGAATCGCGGGCGGCACCGACGAGATTCTGCGCAACATCGTGGCCGAGCGCGTGCTGGGACTTCCGGCCGATATCAGGGTCGATAAAGACGTCCCGTTCAACAAGCTGACGCGCTCATAGCGCGTCAGCTTGGGCGAGCGTCAGCGCTTGTAATCAAGCGCGAGAGCTCGCGCGGTGCAGAATAGATAAGAATCTTGATCCTTATCCATTCTGCGCGGTGTGGGCTCTCGCGCTTGGTTACAAGCGCTGCCGCCCACCGCTCTCAAACAACTAACGTTGTTTGAGAGCCCACTCCGTATACTTCTTCGCCTGCGCCTGCGTGTCGGCGTAGTACTTCGCGTACTCGGCACCGACCATCGGCTTCAGCGCAAGCCCGACCGCGTCCATCTTCTGCAGCATCTCCGGCGACTTGATCGCCTTCAGGAAGGCGGTCTCGATCACCTTCACGACGTCGGCCGGCGTGCCCTTGGGTGCGCCCACGCCGCGAGTCGAGGAAGAGATCACCGTCGGCAGGCCCAGCTCCTTGGTGCAGGGCACCTGGGGCAGGAACTTGGAGCGCTCGACGTCGGTTACCGCGAGGCCACGCACCTCGCCGGACTGCACACGCTTGAAGACCCCGCCGACATTGTCGAAGGCGCAATCTACATGGCCGCCGAGCACGCCGGTGATCTGCTGCGCCCCGCCGTCGAAATGGACGATGCGGAACTCGCACTTGGCGACCTCCTGGACCATCAGGATGGCGAGATGGTCGTCGCTCAGGATGCCGGTGGTGCAGGCGCTGATCTTGCCGGGCGCTTTGCGGGCCGCTTCCGTCAGGTCGGCCAGCGTCTTGTAGGGACTGTCTCCCTTGACCCAGATGAGGCCGGGATCGAGCACCTGATTGACGATGGGAATGAAGCTGTCGACGTTGAACGCCGCCTTGCGCTCCGGATCGAGAATGATGGTGTTGACAGCCGGGAGGTTGAGGAAGCCCAGCGTATAGCCGTCGGGCCGGGCGCGGGCGACCTCGGTGAAGCCGATCTGGCCGCCGGCACCAGCCTTGTTGACGACGGTGATGGTCTGGCCGAGGTCCTTCTCGGCCGCCGCGGCGAGGATGCGGGCACCGACGTCGGTGCTGCCGCCCGCCGGAAAGGCGACGATCAACTGGACGGCGCGGCGCGGGTAGTTCTGCGCGAAGGCGGGGCCGGCGACGGCTGTGGCGGCCGTGGCGGCGAGCAGGGTGCGGCGACGAATGAGCATTGTTATTCCTCCCTTTGTTTGACGACTGGAACGCGCGTTATTCGATGTCGCTCTCCCTGAGCGGCGCCAGCGAGCGCGGCTTGAACAGCAGGAAGGCGATCACGATCACCGGAATGGCGAGCAGGGCGAGGGCGACCGGGCGGTCGAGGAAAATGGCGAAGCTGCCGCCGGAGATCTCGAGCGTCGTTCGCAGCGATTTTTCCATCATCGGGCCCAGGATCAGCGCCAAAATCGCCGGCGCGATCGGGAAGTCGAGCTTGCGCAGCAGATAGCCCAGGATGCCGAAGCCCAGCATGACCCAGACGTCGAACAGGCTCTGCTTCAGGCCGTAGGCGCCGATCACGCAGAAGATCAGCACGCCTGCGCACATGTAGCTGAACGGGATCTTCAGCAGCTTGGCCCAGAGGCCGACCAGCGGCAGGTTGAGGATCAGCAGCAGTGCATTGCCGACGAAGAAGCTGGCGATCACCGTCCACACCAGCGCCGGCTGCTCCTTGAACAGGAATGGGCCCGGGGTGATGCCGTTCACGATGAAGGCGCCCATCAGCACGGCGATGGTCGGCGAACTGGGAATGCCCAGCGCCAGCAGCGGCACCATCGAGGCGTTGGCGTAGGCGTTGTTGGCGGTCTCCGCCGAGGCCACCCCCTCGATCGCCCCTTCGCCGAAGCGCTCGGGCGTCTTGGAGACGCGCTTCTCCAGCACATAGGCCATGAAGGTCGGCACGATCGCGCCGACACCGGGAATGAGCCCCAGCACGAAGCCCACGACCGTGCCGCGGCCGATGGCGCCCACGGACTGCCGGCACTCGGCCTTTGTCGGCATCCAGCTCTTGAGTTCGGCCTCGACCATGTGGGTCTGGCGCTTCTCGGCGGCCAGCAGCAGTTCGGCGACACCGAACAGACCCATGACCACGGGCACGAAGCCGATGCCGTCATAGAGTTCCTCGACGCCGAAGGTGAAGCGCGGGGCGCCGCGCACCGGATCGACGCCGATCATGGCGAACAGGAGCCCGATCACCGTCATGAGCAGGGCGGCCAGCATGTTGTTGCCGGCGAGGCCCACGACCAGGCAAAGGCCGGCCACCATGAGGGCGAAGAATTCCGCCGGCCCGAACTTCAGGGCCAGCGAGGCAAGCGGCATGGCGACCGCGACCAGCGCCACGGTGGCCAGCGTGCCGCCGACGAAGGAGCCGATGGCCGCGATGCCGAGTGCCGATCCGGCACGACCCTGTTTGGCCATCTGATGGCCGTCGATACAGGTCACGACCGAGGCGGCCTCTCCCGGCACGTTGATCAGCACGGAGGTGATGGTGCCGCCGTACATCGCGCCGTAATAGATGGCGCACAGCATGATGATGGCGCCGGTCGCGTCGAGGCTGAAGGTGAGCGGGATCAGGATTGCCGTTCCCGCCGCCGGACCCAGGCCGGGCAGCACGCCGATCAGGGTGCCCAGCATGCAGCCGACGAAGGCGTAGAGGAGATAGCCGGGCGTCAGCGCCGCCGCGAAGCCCTGGAGCAGATGGCCGAGGGCTTCCATGCGTCTATATCCCGAACTGGCCGGTCGGCAGGAGAACGTCCAGCCACGTCGTGAAGAGGTAATGGACGCCGAAGCTGCCGAGCACGGCGAAGACGGCGATCAGCCACCAGCGGCGCTCGCCCAGCGCGATCACCAGCGCGGCGTTGAAGACCAGCATGGCGATGCGGAAGCCCACGAATTCCATGGCGATGGTGACTGCTGCCAGCAGGCCGATGATGGCGAAGCAGCGCATGGCGCCCCAGCCATGCGGCAGGATCCGAACCTCTTCGCCCGGCGCATCCTGGGCGGCGGGTTGTGGCTCGCGCCAGATCGACACGAACAGGGCGAGGGACAGGACGATGCCGATCAGCGCCAGCCAGAACGGAAAGAAGCCCGGGCCGGGGCCCAGGCGGTCGGTCAGCGACAGCAACAATGATTGCCAGAGTGCGAACAGGCAAAAGGCCAGCATCGCACCCGTCGCGACAAGCCGTCCCTGGCGCATGCCTGGCGGCCCTCCCTATTTTCTTTCCTTGTTCTGGGAGGCAGCATAGCCGCAAACAGCGCGGGCGCAACACGCGACCCTCACGGAGGAAACGAATGAACAGGCTTGACGGCAAAGTGGCATTTCTCTCGGGCGCCGCACGCGGCATCGGCGGCGAGGCCGCGAAGCTGATGGCGAGCGTCGGCGCCAGAGTGGCGATCGGCGATGTCCTGGAGGAACGCGGCCGCCAGACGGTGAAGGAGATCGAGGCAGCCGGCGGTCAGGCGATGTTCGTGCCCCTCGACGTGACGCAGGAGGCGAGCTGGACGGCCGCCATCGACGCCACGGTGAAGAAGTTCGGCGGGCTCGACATCCTGGTGAACAATGCCGGCATCTTCGTCGGCAAGGGCGTCGAGGACGCCTCGATGGACGAGTGGCACAAGCTCGTCGCCGTGAACCTGACGGGCGTCGTGCTGGGCACGCGCATCGCGCTGCCGCATCTCAAGACCAGTGGCGCGAAGAGCGCGCACGGTTCGGCGATCGTCAATCTCGCGTCGGTAGCGGGCCTCGTCGGCTCCCAGCTTGATCCCCTCTATTCGCTGACCAAGGGCGGCGTCACGCTGTTCACCAAGTCGACGGCGCTGGAGTTCGGCCGCAAGGGCTACCGCATCCGCGTGAACTCGGTGCATCCCGGCGTCATCGACACCGACATGGGGCAGCAGACCTTTACGATGAGGGCCCGGGCGCTCGGCAGCAACGACACCGAGGCGACCCGCAAAACCTCGCTGTCCATGCACCCGATCGGCCGGCTGGGCGTCGCCGAGGACATCGCCAAGGGCATCGTGTTCCTGGCCTCCGACGATGCGGGCTTCATGACCGGTTCGGGTCTGGTCGTCGACGGCGGCTACACCGCCCAATAGGTCAGAAGATACCGGCGGCGAGGCCGGCCGCCATGGCCGCGCCCAACTCCTCGCATTGCTCGACGAAGACCGGTTGCCAGGGGCCCTTGCACAGAAGGGGCTCCTGGACGGCGCGCCAGCGCAGTCCCGTGAGGATCGTCTCGACGCCGCGGCGCGTGCCGGTGCCGTCGCTGCCGGCCCGGATGTAGAGGGCACAGGGCAGGCCTTGCGTCTTCTCCAGGCAGGCATTGTAGCTGCGGTCGAAGAAGTCCTTCAGGGCGCCGCTCATGTAGCCCAGGTTCTCGGTCGTGCCGAGGATCACGGCCTGCGCGGCCAGCACATCGTCCGGCCCGGCCTGCAGGGGGGCGATCACGCGGACGTCTATGTCCGTTTCGCTGCGCGCGCCGCGTTCCACGGCGTCCCGCAGGGAGAGGGTGTTCTCCGACGGGGCGTGCGCCACAATGAGCAGCCTTTTAGACATGGAGGGGGTTCTACCCCACGTCGACATGCTCAAGAAACTCCTGATCGCCAATCGCGGCGAGATCGCCATCCGCATCGCCCAGGCCGCCGCCGAACTCGGCATCGCCACTGTCGGGATCCATTCCGAGGATGACGCGACCTCGCTGCATGTCCGTCGCGTCGACGAGGTGCGGCCGCTCAAGGGACGCGGTGCCGCCGCCTATCTCGATATCGCCGGTGTGATCGCGGCCGCGAGGGAAGCTGGCTGCGACGCTGTGCATCCGGGCTACGGCTTCCTCTCCGAGAACGCCGCCTTCGCGAAAGCCTGCGCCGAAGCGGGGATCGTCTTCGTCGGCCCCACGCCCGAGCAACTCGATCTGTTCGGCGACAAGGCCCGCGCCCGCACGCACGCCGGGAAGAACAAGGCGCCGGTTCTGTCCGGCACCGATGGCGCGGTCGACGTGGCCGGCGTGAAGGCCTTCTTCGCCAAGCATCGCAAGGCCGGCATCGTCATCAAGGCGATCGCGGGCGGCGGCGGCCGCGGCATGCGGATCGTCACGCAGGAGGGTGAGATCGAGGACGCCTTCGCGCGAGCCTCGGCCGAAGCGCAGGCGGCCTTCGGCAACGGCGCACTCTATGCCGAGCGTCTGATCGCGCGCGCGCGTCATATCGAGGTGCAGATCGTGGGCGATGGGCAGGGCGGTATCGTTGCCCTCGGCGAACGCGAATGCACGATCCAGCGCCGCAGCCAGAAGATCGTCGAGTTGGCGCCCAGTCCCCATCTGGCCGAGCCGATGCGCCGGCAGATCGTCGATTCGGCGGTGACGATGGCCACGGCCGTGAACTATCGCAGCCTCGGTACCTTCGAGTTCCTCGTCGACGATGCGGCCCCGGACTTCTTCTGCTTCATCGAGGCCAATCCGCGCCTCCAGGTCGAGCATACGGTCACCGAGGAAGTGTGGGGCGTCGACCTGGTGAAGACGCAGTTGCGGCTCGCGGGCGGCGCATCGCTCGACGACACCGGCGTCCGGCAGGCCGCACCGCGCGGCCACGCGATCCAGCTCCGGGTGAACATGGAGACCATGACGGCCGACGGATCGGCGAAGCCCGGCGGCGGCACGCTGACCTCGTTCGAGCCGCCCTCGGGACCGGGCATCCGCGTCGATACCTATGGCTATGCGGGTTATCGCACCAATCCCAATTTCGATTCGCTGCTGGCGAAGGTGATCGTGCATGCGCCGTCGCCCGATTTCGGCGACGCGCTGCAACGCGCCGAGCGCGCGCTTGCTGCTTTCCGTCTGGAAGGCGCGCCGTCGAACATCGCTTTCCTGCGGGCGCTGATCGCTCATCCCGATTTCCGCAGCGACAAGGTCCATACGCGCTTTGTCGATGAGCAGGCGGCGTCCCTGATCGAGACGGCGAGTAAGCTGAAAACCGGCCTGTACTTCGAGGGTGCGGCGCCCGTGGCCGGGGGCGTGCGGCAGGCCGGTGCGCGTGTCGACAGCGTCGACCCGCTGGCCGTGCTTGCCTTCGGCAAGGTGAAAGCCGAGACGGCGCCGGCCGGCGTCGCGAACGATGCGCCTGAAGGGACCGTCGCGGTGCCGGCGCCGATGCAGGGCACCATCGTCAGCCTTTCCATCGCCGAGGGCGACGCGGTGGCGGCGGGCCAGGCGCTGCTGGTCATGGATGCGATGAAGATGCAGCACGAGATCCGTAGCCCGGCACGCGGCTACGTCCGGCGCATTGCCGTCGAAGCCGGCGAGACGGTTTACGAAGGTCATGCGCTGCTCTTCGTCGAGGAGGCCGATGTCGAGGTGAAGGGCGCGGCGGTCGAGGAGACGGTCGATCTCGATCATATCCGGCCCGATCTCGCGGAATATTTCGAGCGCCGGGCGATGACGCTCGACGGCAAGCGGCCTGACTCGGTGGCCCGGCGGCGCAAGACCAACCAGCGCACCGCCCGCGAGAACCTCGACGATCTGGTCGATCCCAACAGTTTCGTGGAATACGGCGCCTTCGCGATCGCCAGCCAGCGCACGCGCCGCACCGTCGAGGACCTGATCGAGAAGACGCCGGCCGACGGCTTGATCACCGGCATCGGGCGGGTGAACGGCTCGCTGTTCGGGCCCGAGCGCAGCCGGGTCGCGGTCGCGCATTACGACTACACGGTGCTGGCCGGCACGCAGGGCAAGAACAATCATCACAAGAAGGACCGGCTGTTCGAGATCGTCGAGCAGCAACGCATCCCGCTGGTCTTCTTCACCGAGGGCGGCGGCGGCCGGCCGGGCGACATCGACGTTCAGTCGGTGGCGGGCCTCAACACCATGGCCTTCCACATCTTCGGGCGCCTCAGCGGCACGGCGCCGCTGGTCGGCATCAATTCCGGTCGGTGCTTTGCGGGCAATGCCGCGATCCTGGGCTGCTGCGACGTCGTCATCGCCACGAGGAACTCGACGATCGGCATGGGTGGCCCGGCGATGATCGAGGGCGGCAATCTCGGCGTCTTCTCGCCCGAGGAAGTCGGTCCGATGGATGTGCAGGTCCCCAATGGCGTCGTCGACATCGCCGTCGAGGACGAGGCCGAGGCCGTGGCGGTGGCCAAGAAGTACCTTTCGTACTTCCAGGGCGCGCTGCCGGAATGGCGCGCGGCCGACCAGCGGCTGCTGCGGCGCGCGATCCCGGAGAACCGGCTAAGGGTCTACGACGTGCGCGACGTCATCGCCACGCTCTGCGACGAAGACTCGGTGCTGGAAGTGCGCCGCGCCTTCGGGCCCGGCATGGTGACGGCCTTCGGGCGCGTCGAGGGCAAGCCCTTCGGCATCGTGGCCAACAATCCGGTGCACCTCGCGGGCGCCATCGACAGCGATGGCTCCGACAAGGCCGCGCGCTTCCTGCAGCTCTGCGACGCCTTCGACATGCCGATCCTCTTCCTGTGCGACACGCCGGGCATGATGGTCGGGCCGGAGATCGAGAAGACCGCCCTGGTGCGTCACTGTTCGCGCCTGTTCGTGACCGGCGCCAACCTCACCGTGCCCTTCGGCACCATCGTTCTGCGCAAGGCCTACGGGCTGGGGGCGCAGGCGATGGCCGGCGGCTCCTTCCATGCGCCGGCCTTCACCGTCTCCTGGCCGACCGGCGAGTTCGGCGGCATGGGCCTGGAAGGCGCGGTGAAGCTCGGCTTCCGCAAGGAGCTGGAAGCGGTGAGCGATCCCAACGAGCGGCGTGCGCTTTTCGACAAGATGGTCGCGGCCGCTTATGCGCGCGGCAAGGCGCTCAGCACCGCGACCTATTTCGAGGTCGACGAGGTGATCGATCCCGCCGATTCGCGTCGCTGGATCGCGACGGCCCTGCTCGAGGCCAAGCCGCGGCCGGCGCACCCCCACAAGAAGCGGCCGAACATCGATACCTGGTGACGGTCGGTTCAAGGATCCTTCACTGCGTTCGGGATGACACACTTGTTGGGATTTTCGCAGTGCGCCAATCCCACAAAGCAGTGTCATTCCGAACGCAGTGAGGGATCCTTCGCTTCGGTACCGTCGCCAAGAAAAAAGCCCCTCGATGAGGGGCCTTTCTTTTTACTGCGCGACCCAGAATGTGTCGGGCTGGTAGAGGCCGATATATCCGCCCGGATCCCAGGCATAATAGGCTTCCTTCGGCACGTTGCGGATCTTCGGCCCGACCACGATCGGCTGGCGGACGCCGTTCACGGTGCCGATCGAAAAGACCTCGTCGGCATTGGACATGAGAATCTTGTCCCATGCCTTGCGCCGGTCCTCGACGGTGGCGCCCGTCTCCCATTCCTTGACGTAGTCGAGCAGCTTGCAAGCCGAAGCGAGATCGCACTTCTCGCCCTGCTTGCCCTTCGACTCGACGAACATGCCCCAGCGCGACCATTGCAGGCCGCCCAGCATGGTCGGCGCGAACTCCTTCGGGCTGGTGTTGGGCGTGGGCGCCGCCGTGACCACTCCAGCGAAGGCGGTCATGAGGGCTTCTCCCGAGGAGGTTCGCAGCCGGAGGTTGTCGCGAGTCTGTGGCTTGCTCAGCATCTTGATGCCGATCTTCTTCCAGTTGTCGGCGATCAGGGCGAGCGTGTCGTTGTCTTCGGTCTCCTCGCTGGCATGCTCGACCACGATGGTCGCCGGGCGCCCGTTGGGCAGTAGCCGGAAGCCCTGGCTGTCCTTCTTGGTCAGGCCGACCTCGTCCAGCAGTTTGTTGGCGAGCTTCGGATCGTAGTCCGCCCACTTGGTCGCATACTCGGGCTTGAACAGCTCCGAGCGCGGCATGATTGTGTTGTTCGAGGGCTTGGCCAGGCCGATATACACGACCTGGTTCAACTCCTCGCGGTCGATGGCCAGCGAAAGCGCCCGGCGGAAGCGCACGTCACGCATCAGCTTGCGCCATTCCGGGTCATTGGCCGTCAGGTTGGGATAGAGCGCGAGCTGCGAGCCCGATCCCGCTTCCCAGAGGCGCACGTTCATGCCCGAGGTCTGGGCGCTCTTCTGCAGGAAGGTGTAGTCGCGCATGTTGAGATAGCGCGGCTGCAGATCCGCCTCCCCCAGGCCCGCCTTGGCCGGCACCAGGTTGGTCGCCGCCACGGTGAAGATCATGCGGTCGACATAGGGGAGCTGCTGCCCCTTCTCGTCGATGCGGTGATAGTAGGGGTTACGCACATACACGAAGCGCTGCGCCGGCGACGGCGTGATGCCAACCCACGGATTGAGGGTCGGCAGGTCGATATTGTCGTTTGGGTACATCACGTCGAGTCGCCGGTAGATGGAGACCCAGCTCTGCTGCGCGCCCTTGGCGGACTTCAGGATCTCGGCCTCGGGGGTGTACTTGGCGTGGAACTTCTTCAGGTAGTGCGCGGGCCGGAACAGGAAGAGGGGGGCGGCGCGCGCCTGGCTCTCGATGAAGTACGGGTTCGGCTTGTCCCAGGTGTATCTGATCGTGAGCGGATCGATGATCTCGACCTTGGGCGGCTGGCCGTCGACCAGGAGCTCGACGTTCGGACCGCCGCTCGAGAGGTCCTTGTTGCTGGCGACGTCTTCCCAGAAGAAACGGAAATCCTCGGTGGTGAACGGCTGACCGTCCGACCATTTGTGCCCGGCGCGCAGCTTGAAGGTGAATTCGCGGCCGTCCTTCTCCTCGTAGCTCTCGAGGATGTCGGGCTTCAGCTTGAACTTGTCGTCGTAAACGATGAGGCGCGTGTAGCTGTACACCGTCATCAGGCGGGTATCGCGCGCACTGGCGATGAGCGTGTTGATCTGGCCGCCCTGCTGCCCCGGACCGTCGCCGCCCGCGAACTCCTTCACCACCCAGGGCTGCTGCGGAATGCGCTTGTCGACCGGCGGAAGGGCGCCCGATTTCACCTGGTCGGCGAACATCGGCGTTTCCTTCATTGCAGGCAACGGATCGGCAGCCAGCGCTGGCCCTCCCAGCAATGCAAGGAGCAGGGTTGCCGTAAGTGCACGTCTCTTCATCTTGTGTCCTTGCCGCTTGCCCATCGTCTCACGGGCCATCCGTGCTGGTTCCGCCGAGCGGATGCCCGGGCGGCGATAAAATAGTCCGAAGCCGCCATCGTCAATGCCAGTGCCCCGAGACGCTACGTTGACGTGGCGTCGAAGGACGCGCAAAAAACCGTCACCACTGCGAGAGTCGAGGGAAGCATGGCGAGCGGTCTGGAGAACGACTTCGTGACGCTACACGAGATCGTAAAAGCGGCGAAAATCCGGCTCAATCCCAACATCTGGGACTATTTGATCGGCGGGACCGAAACCGAAACGACGCTGCGCCGCAACAGGCTGGCGCTCGACACGATCGCCTTCAAGCCCCGTGTGCTGCGCGACGTCTCGTCGATCGACCCATCCTCCGAAATCCTCGGCCGCAAGATCCGCCTGCCGGTGATGCTGGCACCGGTCGGATCGCTCGAATCCTTCGAGGCGGGGGGAGGAATCACGGTCGCGCAGGGCGCCGGCGCGGGGAATGTCGCGATGCTGATCAGCTCGGTCACGACGCTGAAGCTGGAAGACATCGTGAAGGGTGGTGGTGGCCCCAAGATCTATCAACTCTACGTGCGCGGCGACGATGCGTGGGTCGCGGATCGCGTGAAGCAGGCAATGGACGCGGGCTACGACGCCTTCTGCATCACAGTCGACACTCAGGTGTACAGCCGCCGCGAACGCGACATCGCCAAGCGCTTCGTGAAATCGTGGCGCACCTCGGCAGTCGGGCAGGACCACCAGGCGGCGTTCTCGTGGAAGAACTTCATCGCCGTCCGCGAGAAGTTTCCCGACGTGAAGTTCATGCTGAAGGGCATCGGCACCGGCGAGGATGCCGACCTTGCCTGCCAGCACGGCGTCTGGGGAGTCTACTGTTCCAACCATGGCGGCCGGCAGCTCGATCACGGGCGCGGTTCGGCCGAGGTGCTGCCGGAGATCGTCGAGGCGGTGGCGGGTCGTGCCAAGGTGGCGGTCGACGGCAGCTTCAGCCGCGGCAGCGACATCGTGAAGGCGATCTGCATGGGCGCCGACTGGGTCGGCCTCGGCCGTCTCTATTGCTACGGCCTGGCCGCGGCCGGCGCGGCGGGCATCGAGCGGGTGATCGAGCTGCTCGAGGAAGAGATGAAAGAGGCGATGGGCCTGCTCGGCGTCACCTCGCTGGCGCAGCTCGACAAGAGCTACATCGCCAGGAGCTGGCCCACCAACCTGACGGGTGTGCACAGCGCCTTCCCGCTGCTCAACCTGCAGGACGAGGGCTACTGATGTTTCAATTGCCTCCCCCTTCAAATGGGGAGGTGGCGCGCAGCGCCGGAGGGGTCATGACCCCATCGCCCTCGTAAGACGAGGGCACTTCCCCTTTGCGGCGTCCGCAAAGGGGAAGAGGCTTATCTCAACCGCGGCCTACAAACGGCATCTTGGTCGCCATCACGGTCATGAACTGCACGTTCGCGTCGAGCGGCAGGCTGTCCATGTAGAGGATGGCGTTGGCCACCGCCGACACGTCCATGCGCGGCTCGGCCATGGTCGTGCCGTTGGGCTGCAGCACGCCCTTGGTCATGCGGTCGGTCATCGGCGAGACGGCATTGCCGATGTCGATCTGGCCGCAGGCGATGTCATAGGCGCGGCCGTCGAGCGAGGTCGACTTGGTGAGGCCTGTGATGGCGTGCTTAGTCGAGGTGTAGGCGACCGAGAAGGGCCGCGGCGCGTGCGCCGAGATCGAGCCGTTGTTGATGATGCGACCGCCGCGCGGCGTCTGGTCCTTCATGATCTTGATGGCTTCCTGCGTGCACAGGAACGGACCGGTCAGGTTGGCCGCTAGGACGCTCAGCCAGGTCTCGTAGGGCAGGTCTTCGAGCGGCACGGGCGGAGCGCCGCCGCCGGCATTGTTGAACACCAGGTCGAGGCGGCCCCAGGTGGCTTTCACCCTGGCGAAAAGCGCCACGATGTCGTCGCGCTTGGTGACGTCGGTCGGCACGGCCAGCGCGTTGGGGGCATTGTTGCCCGCCATCGACGCCGTCTCGTCCAGCGCGTCCTTGCGGCGGCCGGCCAAGGCGACCTTATAGCCGTTGTTCAGCAGGGCGAGCGCCGAGGCGCGGCCGATGCCGCTGCCCGCGCCGGTGACGACGGCGATCTTTCCACTCATGATTTTCGTTTCCTCTCCTCGAAGGAGCGGACCCTAGCAGACCGATATGCCGCAGTTGAAGGGCCGTGGATCAGGCGAGGCTTTTGACGTAGGCCCGCCAGCCGCCCAGCGAAGTGATGTCCTTGGCGCGCGACGTGGCGTGCGCCTCGCACAGGAAGCCCGGCACCGACGTGCCGTCGGCCAGGCTGACGCTGCCCAGGCCGAGCGGGGCGGGAATCTGGCGCAGCAGTGCGCCGATCTTTTCGGCGGGCAGGCTCCACACTTCGAGTTCGATCGCGCCGCCGCCCTCGGCCACGCGCACCAGCCCCGGCCGATGCGGCGGACCGCCCGGCAAGGCATAGAAACGATAAACGGGCGCGGTCCTGGCAGCCTTCTCCAGCCGGCCGCCCAGTTCGAGAAGCTGGCCGTTCAAGGGGAGGCCGCTCATATGCGCCCCGACCACCGCGACCGGCACGCGATCCTCGACGATCACCGGATCGGTCTCCGGCGGTGGCAACCGGCTCGTCGTCTTGCCGAGCGGGAGCGGCACCGCGCGTTGCCAGCGCGCACCGAAGGCGAGCAGGGCGCGCTCGGCATTGGCATTCGAGATCAAGGTGATGCCGAAGGGCATGCCGTCGGGCCGGAAGCCGGCCGGCACGGCGAGCGCCGACAGGCCGAAGAAGTTCACGAAGTTGGTGTAGTGGCCAAGATGCGAGTTGTAGAGCACCGGCTCGCGCTCGAGATCGCTGAGCTTGTAGATGGTGCCGGCCGTCGGCACGGCCAGGAAGTCGAGCCCCTTCATTTCAGCGGAGGCGCGGGCCTTGAGATCGGCCAACCTGTACTGACCCTCGAAGGCATCGACCGCGCTGTACTTCCGGCCACCCAGGACGATCTGCTGCGTCGTCGGCCAGACGCCGGACTTCTCGTCGGCGCTCTCCATGAAGGCACCCACCGCCGCGGTGCGCTCGGCGACCCAGGGACCGCTGTAGAGAAGCTGTGCGGCGTCGCGGAACGGCGCGTAGTCGATCTCGACCGGCGTGCCGCCCAGCGCCTTCAGCCGCTCGATCGACTGCGCATACAGCGTCGCATAGGCGGCATCGCCGAAGAACTCGGCGTCCTTCGTGCCGAGGATACCGAATCGGAAGCTCGTGCCGATGGTTGGCGTCGCGTGCGGCTCGGCAGCGACGGTGAGGACCGCGTCGGCGTCGGCGCAGGACAGCGCGAACACCGATGTGCAGTCGAGCGAGCGGCAGGCCGGGACCATGCCTTCGTTGCTGAGCAGGCCGGGCGTCGGCTTGAGGCCGACGATGTTATTGAAGCCCGCGGGGACGCGACCCGATCCCGCCGTGTCGGTACCCAGCGAAAAGCTCACGAGGCCGGAGGAGACTGCGACCGCCGAGCCCGAACTGGAACCGCCGGGAACATACGACGCATCGAATGGATTGCGCGGCACGCCGTAGGGCGAGCGCACGCCTACGAGGCCGGTGGCGAACTGGTCGAGATTGGTCTTGCCGATGACGATCGCGCCGGCGTCGACGAGCCGTTGCACGACCTCGGCGGAAGTCTTCGCTCCATAGGCGAAGCCGGGGCAGGCGGCGGTCGTCACCATGCCGGCGACGTCGAGATTGTCCTTGGCCGCGAAGGGCACGCCGTAGAGCGGCAGCCTGTCGATCTGGTCGCGGCGCGCATCGAGCGCATCGGCCTGCGCCAGAAGATCCGCATCGGCGGTGCGCGATATCCAGACCTTGTCGTCGCCGGCTTGCGCGATGCGCTTCAGCACCTCTTCGATGGTCTGCCGCACGTCGAGCGTGCCGGCACGATAGGCGCCGAGCAATGCATGAACACCGAGGTCGAGAAGGGCTGTCATGCAAGGGTTTTAGACAAGCGCCGCGCCGATTGCAGCCGCCAGATGCGCGCAGTGATTGGCACGGTCCTTGCCTTTCGGTCGACGGGAAGGCGAAGCGAGGGCCAGGACATGAAGCATCGCACATCCGGAGAGATAAAGGCCGGGGCGGCCATCTTGCAGCTTCTTCTGCAACTCAAGCATGATCTCGGCGTAAGCTACCGGCTCATGCACCGCGATCTCCATATCGTCTGAGGGCGACACGCTGCCCGCGATTTCGAAGGAAAGAAAAGCTCCGATGGCCGAAGAGAAACGTGACGTGGCGCGCATGGTCGAGGAGGGCGCGAAGACCGTGGGCCTCGCGATCGCGCCGGAGTACCTGCCGAACGTGATCCTGAACGTCGAGCGTTCGCTGGCGATTGCGCGGCCGTTGCTCGATCTGGAACTCGAAGACGATCTGATGTCGGCCCCGGTGTTCCGCCCATGACCGATCCCCTGTCGAAGGCGGCGACCGCGACGGAGATCGCGGGTGCGGTAATGAGCGGCAAGGTCAAGGCCGCCGCCGTGATCGACGCCACCCTGAAGCGCATAGAGGCGGCCGAACCCACGATCAACGCCTTCACCGATGTGGTCGCTGCCCGCGCCCGCAAGCGCGCGGCGGAGATCGACGCCGGCCTCCATCGCGGACCGCTGCTGGGCGTGCCGTTCGCGGTGAAGAACCTGTTCGACATCGCCGGCCTGCCGACGCGCGCAGGGTCGAAGATCAACGTCGACGGGCCGAAGGCAGAGCGTGACGGCGCGCTGGTGCGCAAGCTCGAAGCCGCCGGCGCGATCCTGGTCGGCGGGCTCAACATGGGCGAGTACGCCTACGACTTCACCGGCGAAAACGCCCATTACGGTCCGTCCCGAAACCCGCACGATCCGACGCGCATGTCGGGCGGCTCGTCCGGCGGTTCCGGCGCGGCCGTGGCGGCAGGCGAAGTGCCGCTGGCGCTGGGCTCAGACACCAACGGGTCGATCCGTGTGCCGTCCTCGCTCTGCGGCCTGTTCGGCCTGAAGCCGACCTATGGACGCCTGAGCCGCGCGGGGTCGTTCCCGTTCGTCGATTCCTTCGACCATCTCGGCCCCATCGCCCGCTCGGCCGAGGATCTTGCGCTGTCCTTCGACGCGATGCAGGGCTGGGACCCGGACGATCCGGTGTGCACGGACCGCCCGGCCGATCCGACTCTGCCGCGTCTGGTGGAGGGCATCGACGGGCTGCGCTTCGCGATCGCCGGCGACTATTTCGCCAAGGGCGGCGAGCCGGAGGCGTTCGAGGCGGTGGCGACGGTGGCCAAGGCACTCGGGGCCGCGAAGACCGTCGTGCTGCCGCAGGCGGCCGCCGCCCGCGCGGCGGCCTATGTCATTACCGCCATCGAGGGCGCGCAGCTTCACCTTCCGCGCCTGCGCACGCGGCCGCAGGATTTCGATCCCGACACGCGCGAGCGCTTCATGGCGGGCGCGCTGCTGCCCGGCGCCTGGTACGTGAAGGCGCAGCGTTTTCGCCGTCAGTATCGCGCCCGTGTGCTCAAGCTGTTCGAGGAGGTCGACGTGATCCTGGCGCCGGCCACGCCCTGTACCGCGCCGAAGCTCGGACAGACCATGATGACCCTGGGCGGCGTCGAACTGCCGGTGCGCGCCAATCTCGGCGTCTTCACCCAGCCGATCTCCTTCATCGGTCTGCCGGTCGCCGTGGCGCCGCTGCAGCGGCCGGGCGGCCTGCCGATCGGCGTGCAGCTCATCGCCAAGCCCTACAACGAACAGGCGGCGCTGCGCGTCGCCGCCCACCTGCAGAAGCTCGGCGTGGCCGCTGCGCCGCCCGCCTGAGGAGACGAAATGGAAATCAACATTCCCGAAGTCGTCGCGGAAGTGACGGCCGCGTTCAATCGCTACGAGGCGGCGCTGAACAGCAATGACGTCGCGGTCCTGGACGAGCTCTTCTGGAAGAGCCCCCACACGCTGCGCTACGGCGTCGGCGAGCAGCTCTACGGCCACGACCAGATCGCCGCCTTCCGTTCCGGCCGCAATCCGCAGTTCGTGCCGAACCGCGACCTGTTGAAGCTCTGGATCGTCACCTACGGTCGCGACTTCGGCACGGCGAACTGCGAGTTCCAGCGCCACGGTGCAGCCAAGCCCGGCCGGCAGAGCCACACCTGGATGCGCACGCCCGAAGGCTGGCGCATCGTCGCCGCCCACGTCTCGCTGCTGGGCGAGGCGACGCCGATGAAGAGCTAGTTTTCCCGCGCCCCCGTCGCACCGCCGTCGTAAGCTCGACGGCATGAAGAAGCTCCTCCTGACCCACGTCCCGCTGGCCCGGCGCCAGTACTACGGCGCCCGCGCGCTTGCGCGCCTTCAGGAGCTGGTCGAGGTCGTGTTGCATGAGGGTGACGCGCCGCTCGATGCGCACGGCGTGATCGGCATGGCGCGCGGCGTGGATTTCATCGTCGCCGATCGTGCGACGGCGGTACCGGCCATCGTTTTCGAAAGCCTCCCCGGATTGCGCGCGGTGATGCGCAGCGCCATCGACATCCGCAACATCGACGTCGTGGCGGCCACGAAGGCGGGCGTCCTTGTGACCCACGCGGAAGCGGGCTTCGTGCCGTCGGTGGTGGAACTCACGCTGGGCTTCCTCGTCGATCTCTCGCGCGGCATCACGCGCGCGGCGACGGCCTACCACGAGGGCGCCAAGCCCGAGATCAAGGTCGGCCGTCAGCTCGGCGGCGCCACGGTCGGCATTGTCGGCTACGGCCGCATCGCCCGCGAACTGGCGCCGGTCCTCGCGCAACTCGGCATGACCGTGCTGGTATCGGACCCCTATGCCCAGGTCGACGATCGGCGCTTCGTGAAGCTGCCGTTGGAGGAGCTGCTGTCCACGGCCGATTACGTGATCTGCCTGGCCATCGCCAACGAGGAGACCGAGAACCTGCTCGATGCGGCGGCCTTCGCGCGCATGAAGCCGGATGCGTTCTTCATCAACATGTCGCGCGGCAACCTGGTCGACGAAGCGGCGCTGGCGCAGGTGCTGACCGAGGGGCGCATCGCCGGCGCGGCGATGGATGTCGGCCGGGCGCCCGACCAGATGCCGTCGCCCGAACTGGCGCGCCTGCCCAACGTGATCGCCACGCCGCATATCGGCGGCCTGACCCCGCCGGCCAGCGAGAGCCAGGCGATGGACACGGTCCGCCAGGTCGAGGCGCTGGTGAAGGGGGAGGTGCCCTCAGGTGCGGTCAACGTCGCGAGCTGGACGCGGCGGGCCTGAAGCCAGGGTTGCCAAGCCGGGTCTCGGGGCGCATGTGCAGTCGATGCGCACCCCGAAGGATCTGATCGCCGTCCACGTCCCGAAGGACGATCTGGGCGACTACAACCTCACCCAGATCGGCTGGTATGCGATGGACGACGGCGATCACGTCATCCTCGGACCCTTCGAGAGCCTCGCGCAGTGCGACCGGGCGATCCGCGACCGGCTGCAGCAACAGAAGTTGTGAGCCGGCGCGCCTGACCGGAGCCCGGCTCAGTTGCCGGGGCCGCGCTCCATCGAGAAGGGCTGCCAGCGCTGCAGCTTGGACTTCTCCAGCACCATCGGATTGACGCAGGCGCGCGGCCACTTGCCGCCGAGGACCAGCGCCAGCTCGGCGCCGACGCGACGCTTGCGCGCCGGATCGAAACGGCTGGACGCCGAGGCGACGTGCGCGGTCAGGATCACGTTGTCCATGCCGAGCAGCGGATTGTTGTGGCCCACCGGCTCGGTCTCCAGCACGTCGAGGCCGGCGCCGGCGATCCAGCCTTCCTGCAGCGCCTTGATCATCGCCGGTTCGTCGACTGTCGAGCCGCGGCCGGTGTTCACGAACAGCGCCGTCTTCTTCATCTGGCGGAAGTGCTGTTCCTTCATCAGGTGATGGGCGTCCTTGGTGCCGGGCGCATGCATGCTCACGATGTCGGAGCGCTGCAGCAGCTCGTCGTAGCCGACCGGCTGCACGCCGTAGTCGGACATGACCAGTTCCTCGATGTAGGGATCGTAAGCCAGCATCTGGAAGCCGAAGGGCGCGGCGCGCTTGGCGACGGCGCGGGCGACATGGCCGAACGAGATGAAACCCAGGGTCATGCCCATGAGGCGCGGGAACTGGTAGAGGTGCGGCCGCGCCTTCGTCCAGTCGCCCTTGCGCACCATCTGGTCCTGCACCACGAGGCGCCGCCAGCTCGCGAGGATCAGCGTCATGGCATGGTCGGCCACTTCCTCGATGAAGGTGTCGGGCACGTTGGTGACGGGAATGCCGAGCCGGGTGGCGACATCGACATCGACCGAATCGACGCCGACGCTCCCCAGCGAAACGACCTTCAGCTTCTTGCCGGCCTCGATCACCCTGGCGCTGATGCGCGGGCGACCCTTGCCGTAGATGGCGTCGGCATCGGCGACGGCCTTGATGAGTTCGTCCTCGTCGCCCGAAACCTCGACGATTTCCGCGCCGATCGGCCCCAGCGTCTCCATCTCCAGCGAATGGTCGGTCTTTCCCGGCCCGGTCGTCACGATCTTGAAACGCGCCACGTGTTGTCTCCTCCTTCAATTTGGCGGCACTCTAGCGCAATCCTGCTTCCGTCCAACCTCGGTGAATGAACATGCCAGCGCCCAAGAACGTGTTGTTGATCGTCGTCGACCAGTGGCGCGGCCTGATGTTGCCCAAGCTCGGTGCGGACTATCTGAAGTTGCCCAATCTCGACCGGCTGTGTGCCGAGGGCGTCACCTTCCGCAATCATTTCACCCAGGCCGTGCCCTGCGGGCCGGCGCGCGCCAGCCTGTTGACGGGCCAGTATCTGATGAACCATCGCGCGGTGCAGAACACGATTCCGCTGTCCTCCCGCTTCACCAACCTGGCGCATGAACTCAGGCGTGGCGGCTACGATCCCGCGCTGGTGGGCTATACGACCACGACGCCCGATCCGCGCCACACCGCGCCCAACGATCCGCGCTTCTTCGTGCTGGGCGATATCATGGAGGGCTTCCATTCGGTGGGCGCCTTCGAGAACCGCGATGCCTATTTCGGCTGGGTCGCCAGCCAGGGCTTCGAGATGCCGAAGACCCGCGAGGAGATATGGCTGCCCAAGGGCGCGCCGGGCGCCGGCGCGACGGGACGGCCGGCCGTCATTCCGAAGGAGCTGTCGGATACCGCCTGGTTCACAGAACGCGGGCTCGACTATCTGCGCGGCCGCGGCGGCAAGCCGTGGTTCCTGCATCTCGGCTACTACCGGCCGCATCCGCCGTTCATCGCGCCCGAGCCCTACAATTCGATGTACCGGCCCGAGGACATGCCGAAGCCGGTGCGTGCGTCGACCGCGGCGGAAGAGGGCAGGCAGAACGCGCTGCTCGACTACTATGTGCGCAACGTGAAGCAGGCGAGCTTCTTCCAGGACGGGAAGGATCTCGGTTCGGACATGAGCGAGGCCGAGGTGGCGCAGATGCGCGCCACTTATTGCGGTCTGATGACCGAGATCGACGATCACCTCGGCCGCGTCTTCGACTATCTGAAAGAGACCGGCCAGTGGGACGACACGCTGATCGTCTTCACCTGTGATCATGGCGAGCAGGGCGGGGATCATTACCTGCTGGGCAAGATCGGCTACTTCGACGAATCCTACCGCATCCCGATGGTCATCCGCGATCCCCGGTCCGGGGCAGACGCCACGCGCGGCAGCATCGTCGAGCGCTTCACCGAGACGATCGACACGATGCCGACCATCCTCGAATGGATGGGTCTGCCGGTACCGCGCCAGTGCGACGGCCGCTCGCTGCTGCCGTTCTGCGAGGGCTCGGTTCCAGCCGACTGGCGCACCGAAGTCCATTACGAGTTCGACTTCCGCGACCTGCATTACAGCAAGCCTGAATCGGCGCTGGGCGTGCCGATGGACAAGTGCTCGCTGGCGGTCGTGCAGGACGAGAAGTTCAAGTACGTGCACTTCGCCGCTCTGCCGCCGCTGCTGTTCGATCTCGCCAAGGACCCCGGCCAGTTCGTCAATTGCGCCGCCGATCCCGCCTATGCCGCGATCGTCGCCGAATATGCCCGCAAGATGCTGGACTGGCGGCTGGGCTTTGCCGAACGGACGCTGACGGGATATCGCGCCACGCCGCAGGGGCTGGAGGTGCGCGCGGCCTGAGCCGGCGCTATGCTTGGCGGCATGAAAGAGGAAACCTACCGCCGGCCCGTGGCAGGACAGGATCACCCGGCCAACCTGTCGCCCGCCTACAAATCCACGGTCACCCGCTCGCCGTCCAGGCCAGCGATCGTGCTGCCGCACTCGCTGTCGGAGATCACCGGGCCGCTGCTGCGCGAGGAGCGGCTCGATTCGGTCGAGAACGACCTCACGCGCCGTCGCATGGGCGAGCCCCTGGGCGAGCGCATCATCGTCCAGGGCCGCGTGCTCGACGAGGACGGCAAGCCGGTCCCCGAGGCGCTGGTCGAGATCTGGCAGTGCAATGCCGCCGGCCGCTACCATCATCCCGGCGACCAGCACGACGCGCCGCTCGATCCGAATTTCTACGGTGGCGGTCGCGCGCGCGCCGATGCCGATGGCAACTACAGGTTCGTCACCATCAAGCCCGGCGCCTATCCCTGGGGCAACCACCACAATGCCTGGCGGCCGGCGCACATCCACTTCTCGCTGTTCGGGCCAGCCTTCGCGACGCGCCTGATCACGCAGATGTACTTTCCGCAGGATCCGCTGCTGGCCTTCGACCCGATCTACAATTCGGTGCCCGAGGCTGCGCGGGCGCGTCTGCAGGCGGCCTTCGACATGGAGGCGACGCAGCCTCAATGGGCGCTGGCCTACCGCTTCGACATCGTGCTGCGCGGCCGCAACGCCACGCCGATGGAGAACACATGAGCCGCGCGCTGACGCCGTCGCAGACGATCGGGCCGTTCTATTTCGGCACGGTGGTCAATGCCTATCGCCACGATCTCGCGCCGGCGGGCGTTACGGGCGAGCGGATCGAGATCGCGCTGACCCTGCACGATGCCGACGGCATCATCGTGCCCGACGGGCTGCTCGAAATCTGGCAGGCGAACAGCCACGGTCGCTATAACCATCCCGAGGATCGCCGAAACCTGCCACTCGATGCGGGCTTCGAGGGTTACGGTCGCGCGTCCACCGACACGCAAGGCTGCGCGCGGTTCGGCACGGTGAAACCCGGTCGCGTGCCGTGGCCGGCCGGCGGCCTGCAGGCGGCCCACATCAACATCTCGGTGTTCGCGCGTGGTGTCCTCAACCGTCTCGCGACACGCCTCTATTTCGATGGCGATCCGGCGCTGGCCGAGGATCCGGTCCTCAATCTGGTCGAACCGGAGCGCCGCGCCACGCTGATCGCCAAGCGCGATGCGGTGGGCGTGTGGCGGCTGCCGCTCTATCTCGGCGGCCCGAACGAAACCGTTTTTTTCGACTGCTGAGCCCATGACCGTCCGTCTCGTCTCCGCGCTGGGCTCGTCGGCGGCGACCGCCGATTGCTTCTCCGACCTGTCGACCTTGCGCCATATGCTGCGCTTCGAGGCGGCGCTGGCCGAAGCCACCGCGGCGGCGGGCCTGATCCCGAAGCGCGCCGCATCGGTGATCGTAAAGGCCTGCGATCCGTCGCTCTACGATCCCGCGCCGCTGGCGGCCGCGGCGCGTCGCACGGCGACGCTCACCGTGCCGGTCGTCAAGGCGCTGACCGAACGGGTGCGCCAGCGGGATGCGAAGGCGGCCGACTACGTCCATTGGGGCGCCACCAGCCAGGACGTGATCGACACGGCCATGGTGCTGCAACTCGGCGAGGCGCTGCCGCCGTTGCTGAAGGCGCTCGACGGCATCGTTACGGCGCTTGCCCGTCTCGCAAGGAAGCACCGCGCGACTCCCATGCTGGGCCGCACCCTGCTGCAGCCGGCGACGCCGCTGGCGCTCGGCCAGAAGATCGCCGGCTGGGCCTCCGACATCGATCGCGCGAAGCGTCGTCTCGCGGCGAGCTTTGCGGAAACGCAGATCGTGCAGTTCGGTGGCGCCTCGGGCAGCCTGACGGCGCTGGGTCCGGCGGCCGAGCGCGTGATGAAGGGGCTGGCCAGGCAGCTGAAGCTCACTTTGCCGCCGGGACCGTGGTTCACGCAGCGCGTCCGCGTCGCCGCCCTGGCGCAGGATTGTGCGCTGGTCGTCGGCGCGCTCGCCAAGGCGTCGCGCGACATATCGCTGATGATGCAGGTCGAAGTGGGCGAGGCGGCCGAACCGTCGGGCCCCGGTCGTGGCAGTTCGTCCACCATGCCGCACAAGCGCAACCCCGTCAGCGCGGCGCTCATCCTGTCGGCGGCGGCGCGTGCGCCGATGCTGGCCGCGACCATCGTGGCAGCGATGCCGCAGGAGCATGAGCGCGCGCTGGGCGGCTGGCAGGCCGAATGGCCAACCCTCTCCGCGCTGGTCGAGTGCCTGGGGTCCGCGGTCGAGGCGATGGCCGAAGTCGCCGGAGGCCTCGTCATCGAGCCCGACGCGCTGCAGGCCAACATGGACGCCGCCGAAGCCGCGGTTCTCGCCGAGCGCGCGACCTTCCTGCTGGCGGCCAAGATGGGCAAGCACGAGGCGCACGCGCTGGTCGAGAAGGCGCTGGCCAAGGGCGGCTCGTTCATCGAGGCGCTCGGCCGGCTCGAAAAGGAACTGGCCGACGAAGCGGCGCTCCTCGGTTACTCGCCCAAGTTCGTCGACCGGTTGCTCGCCGACCTCAAACGTAGGTGACCTTCAATATCTCGATCTCCTCCTCGCCGCCGGGCGTGTGCATGCGTACGGCGTCGCCCTCGTGGGCCCGCATGAGGGCGCGGGCAATGGGGGAGATCCAGCTCACATGGCCGCGACCGGGATCCACTTCGTCGACGCCCACGATCTTGACCGTGCGTTCCTCGTCCTTCGAATTCACGTAGGTCACTGTCGCGCCGAAGAACACCTGGTCGGTCTTTGGGCGCTTCGAGGGATCGACGACCTCGGACCGTTCGAGGCGCTTGCTGAGGAAACGGAGGCGGCGGTCGATCTCGCGCAGACGCTTCTTGCCGTAGAGATAGTCGCCGTTCTCCGAACGGTCGCCGTTGGCGGCTGCCCACGACACGACCTGCACGACCTCGGGCCGCTCCTTGCGCATCAGCGTCATCAGTTCTTCCCGCAGGCGCTCGAAGCCCTGCGGGGTCATGTAGTTCTTCGCGCCGGCCGGCAGTCCGCCCACGTCGTCGGGCAGGTCGTCCTCGTCGCCGTCGTCGCTTTCCTTGGTGAAGGCCTTGCTCATTTCAATCCTTAATCTATCAAGTCGGGGCCGATGACCACCAGCCCATCCCCTGCCTCGCCTGGCCGCATGCAGCGCGCGTCCGGCGAAAGCCGCGTCACCTTCGACCTGCGGGACGGCAAAACGCGCCTGGGCGACCTCTATCAACGCGACCCCTGCCGGGTCTTGTTCCCCAAGCCCGAGCTGGGCGAACCGCCGCAGGCCGTGATGATCACCACCTCGGGCGGCGTCACGGGCGGCGATGCGCTGAGGATGTCGGTCGAGATCGGCCCGGGAGCGGAGGCGGTCGCCACCACCCAGGCGGCGGAAAAGATCTATCGCGCGTCCCGTGGAAGCGTTGCCTGCACCATCGATGTCGACGTCCGGGTGGCCGAGGGCGCAACGCTCGACTGGCTGCCGCAGGAAACCATCGTCTTCGAGGGCGCGCGGCTGAAGCGGCGCACGGTGGCCGAAGTCGTCGAGGGCGGCTCTCTGCTCGCCTGCGAAATGGTAGTGCTGGGCCGTGGCGCCTCGGGCGAACGATTCGCCTCGGGCCTGCTGCTCGATGCCTGGTCGGTGCGCCGGCCCGGCCGCCTCGTCTGGACCGATACCTTGCGGGTCGAGGGCGAGACGCCGGACGGTGCCGGTTTCGGCACGGCCAATGCGCTGGCGACCGTGATCGGCGTGTGGGACGCGCCGCAACCGTATTTCGAGAAAGCCCGCGCGCTGCTCGAGGCTGCAGACGCGGTGCGGGCGGGCGTCACCGTCGTGAACGGCATTATGGTCGCGCGTCTGCTCGGCGAAGCGACCGCGGTGCGCCACGCGACCATCCGGTTTCTCACCGAATTTCGCGGTCGCCGGCTGCCCCGCGTTTGGCATGTTTGATGCAAACTCCGTCGCGCTATAGTCGGGTCCAACCGGCAGGGGGAAACGGTCGATGAATTTGACGCCGCGCGAGAAGGACAAGCTCCTGGTGGCCATGGCCGCGGTCGTGGCGCGCCGCCGCCTGGAGCGCGGCGTGAAGCTCAACTATCCCGAGGCCGTGGCGCTGATCACCGATTTCGTCGTCGAGGGCGCGCGCGACGGCCGTTCGGTCGCCGACCTCATGCGCGACGGCGCGCACGTGATTTCGCGGGCACAGGTCATGGACGGCATTGCCGACATGCTGGCCGAGATCCAGGTCGAGGCAACCTTTCCCGACGGCACCAAGCTCGTCACCGTCCACGCACCGATCCGCTGAGGAGACACGCCATGATTCCGGGTGAAATCCTCCCCAGCGCCGGCGAACTCGAGCTCAACAAGGGCCGCAACCCGATCACCATCGAGGTCGCCAATACCGGCGACCGGCCCATCCAGGTCGGCAGCCACTACCATTTCTTCGAGACCAACGACGCGCTGAAGTTCGATCGCAAGCGCGCCAAGGGCATGCGGCTCGACATCGCCGCCGGTACCGCCGTGCGCTTCGAGCCCGGCCAGTCGCGCACCGTGCGGCTCACTCCCTACATGGGTGGGCGCGAGAGCCACGGCTTCCAGGGCCGGGTGGGCGGCAAGCTCGGGCCCATCGCGAAAGTCGGGCCGTCGAACGAAGGCCCGACGCGCATCTCGCGCTCGGCCTATGTCCATATGTTCGGGCCGACCGTCGGCGACAAGGTGCGGCTGGCCGACACCGATCTCTTCGTCGAGGTCGAGAAGGACCACACGATCTATGGCGAGGAGGTGAAGTTCGGCGGCGGCAAGGTGATCCGCGACGGCATGGGCCAGAGCCAGCGCACGCGCGCGCAGGGTGCCGTCGATACGGTCATCACCAATGCGCTGATCGTCGACCATTGGGGAATCGTGAAGGCCGATATCGGCCTCAAGGGCGGGCTGATCGTCGCCATCGGCAAGGCCGGCAATCCCGACATCCAGCCCGGCGTCGATATCATCATTGGCCCCGGCACCGAGGCGATCGCGGCCGAGGGCAAGATCATCACCGCGGGCGGCATCGACTGCCATATCCATTTCATCTGCCCGCAGCAGATCGACGACGCACTCTACAGCGGTGTCACGACGATGATGGGCGGCGGCACCGGGCCGGCGCACGGCACGCTCGCGACCACGGTGACGCCGGGTCCGTGGCACATGGGCCGCATGCTGCAGGCCGCCGAAGGGCTGCCGATGAATCTCGGATTCTTCGGCAAGGGCAACACCAGCAAGCCTGCCGGCCTCAAGGAGCAGATCGAGGCCGGTGCCTGCGGCCTCAAGCTGCACGAGGACTGGGGCACGACGCCGGCTGCCATCGACAACTGCCTCAGCGTCGCCGACCGCTACGACGTGCAGGTGGCGATCCATACCGATACGCTGAATGAATCGGGCTTTGTCGAGACCACGCGCGCCGCCTTCAAGGGCCGCACCATCGCGACCTTCCACACCGAGGGCGCGGGGGGCGGCCATGCGCCCGACATCATCCGCCTCGCCGGCGAGAAGAACGTGCTGCCCAGCTCGACCAATCCGACCATGCCCTACACGGTGAATACCGTGGACGAGCATCTCGACATGCTGATGGTCTGCCATCATCTCGACGCCGCCATCCCCGAGGACGTGGCCTTCGCCGAAAGCCGCATCCGCAAGGAGACGATCGCCGCCGAGGACATCCTGCATGACATCGGCGCCTTCTCCATGATGTCGTCCGACAGCCAGGCGATGGGTCGGGTCGGCGAGGTCGTGATCCGGACCTGGCAGACCGCCGACAAGATGAAGAAGCAGCGTGGCCGCCTGAAGGAAGAAAAGGGCGACAACGACAATTTCCGCGTGAAGCGCTACGTCGCCAAGTACACGATCAATCCCGCCATCACCCACGGCATCGCCAAGCATGTCGGCTCGGTCGAGGTCGGCAAGCGCGCCGACCTGGTCATGTGGTCGCCGGCCTTCTTCGGCGCCAAGCCCGACATGGTGCTGATCGGCGGTTCGATCATCGCGGCACCGATGGGCGATCCCAACGCCTCGATCCCGACGCCACAGCCGGTCCACTACCGGCCGATGTTCGGCGCCTTCGGTCGCAGCCTGGTGATGAGCCCCGTGCTGTTCGTCTCCCAGGCCTCCATCACCAAGGGCGTCGCGAAGAAATGGGGGTTGAGCCGTCCGCTGCTGCCGGTGAAGGGCACGCGCAAGATCGGCAAGAAGAACATGATCCATAACTCGACCTGTCCGAAGATCGACGTCGATCCCGAGACCTATGAGGTTCGGGCCGACGGCGAGCTGCTGACCTGCGAGCCCGCCACCTCGCTGCCGATGGCGCAACGCTACTTCCTGTTCTAGCCATGAAGCGCGCCATCGAAGTCGTGCGCGCCGGCCGCTGGCCGGTGGCGGAACGCACTGACACCGTCACCCTCCTGTTCGACGATCGCTACCGCCGGCGCCTGCGCATGCTGGGCGATGGCGGTCTCGACTTCCTGCTGGACCTTGTCGAGCCCGTGGTGCTGCACGAGGGCGATGGCTTGAAGCTGGAGGAGGGCGGCTATGTCGAGGTGAAGGCTGCGGACGAGGATCTCGTCGAGGTGCGCGGCCGCGACGCCGCGTCGTTCGCGCGGCTGGCCTGGCATCTCGGCAACCGCCACCTGCCGACCCAGATCGACAGCGACCGCATCCTGATCCGCGACGATCACGTCATCGTCGACATGCTGAAGGGGCTGGGCGCCGAGGTGCGCAAGGTGCGCGTGCCGTTCGACCCGGAGGGCGGCGCCTACGGCCAGCACAATCATGATACCGGCCATCGCCATGGCGGTCTGCATGCGGAGCGTCATGGCTAGCGACCCGCTCTATCGCCTGCTTGCCTGGCTCTCGCCGGCCTATCCAGTCGGCGCCTTCAGCTACAGCCACGGCGTCGAGACCGCCGTCGAAGAAGGCTTGATCAAGGATCGTGCCTCGCTGGTCGGTTGGCTGGACAGCGTGCTGAGGCGTGGGACCGGCGCGGTCGACGGCGCCCTGTTCGCGGCGGGCTGGCGGGCTGCGTCGGCCGGCGACTGGCCGTCGTTCGACGCGGTGGCCGAGCGCGCCGCCGCCTGGCGCGGCACCGCCGAGATGGCGCTGGAATCGCGGCAGCAGGGCGGCTCGTTCCTCTCGATCACCCGGACGGCCTGGCCACACCAGGCGCTGGACGAGGCGCACCGGCGCCTCGAGGGCGAACTGGCTTTGCCGGTCGCCGTGGCGCTGGCCGCCGCGGTCCATGGCATCGCGCTGGAACAGGCGCTGACGGGCTATCTCCACGCCTTTACCGCCAATCTCATCTCGGCCGCGTTGCGCGCCGTGCCGCTCGGCCAGACCGACGGACAGGTCGCGCTTGCAGCCCTGGAATCTGCCGTTCACGACACTGCCCAAGCGGCCGTCGCCGTCGAATCCCTCGACGATGTCGGCACGGCGACGCCGCTCCTCGACTGGTGCTCGCTCCGTCACGAAATCCAATACACACGGCTCTTCCGCTCATGACTGCTTTGATGGCTGTTCTCCTGACGATCGGCGTCGGCGCCGTCGCCGTCCTCCATGCGATGTGGGGCATGGGCAGCCATTGGCCGGAAGCCAGCGAGGAAGCTTTGGCGCGAAGCGTCGTCGGCGACGGCCGCCGCCGCATGCCGCCGGCCTGGCAGTGCTTTCTGGTCGCGCTGGCGCTTGCTGCGATGGCGCTGTGGCCCTGGTACGTGCTGGGCCGGATCCACGAGCCCGTGGTGCTGGCCGGCACCTATGCGATCGCCGGCATCTTCATGGCGCGCGGCATCGCCGGTTTCAGTGCGCGCTGGAAGGCGCACTTCACGATCGAGCCGTTTGCCACGCGCAACCGGAAGTACTATTCGCCCTACTGCCTCCTGCTCGGCGTGGGATACATCGCCCTGGTGGCCGGAGAACTGGACAGATGAACGCTCGTGGTCCGCTGAGAGTGGGGGTCGGCGGCCCCGTCGGATCGGGCAAGACCGCCCTGGTCGAGCGCCTGTGCAAGCGCATGCGCGACTCCTACGACATCGCCGTGGTGACCAACGACATCTACACCAAGGAAGATGCCGAGTTCCTGACTCGCGCCGGTGCCTTGGAGCCCGAGCGCATCGTAGGCGTCGAGACCGGCGGCTGCCCGCATACCGCGATCCGCGAGGACGCCTCGATCAACCTCGCGGCGGTGTCCGACATCGTGCGCAAGTGGCCGGACCTCGAGGTCGTCTTCGTCGAGTCGGGCGGCGACAACCTGGCGGCGACGTTCTCTCCCGAACTGGCCGATCTGACGATCTACGTGATCGACGTCTCTGCGGGCGAGAAGATCCCGCGCAAGGGTGGGCCGGGCATCACGCGGTCCGACCTGCTGGTCATCAACAAGATCGACCTGGCGCCGCTGGTCGGCGCCGACCTGGGCGTCATGGACCGCGACGCCCGCAGGATGCGCGGCCAGCGGCCTTTCATCTTCTCCAATCTCAAGGAGAACAAGGGCCTGGAAGACATCGCGGCCTTCATCGTCCGGCAGGGCGGTCTCCCGGCGCGGCTGAGCTGAGTCCCCGGATAAACAGGAGAATTCAATGAACATTCGATCCATTCGCCTGGCGGCGCTGCTCGTCATGGTGGCGACCCCGGTTCTGGCTCACTCGGGTCACGAAACGTCCGGATTTGCCCATCCCTTCACCGGACTGGATCATTTGCTGGCGATGGTCGGCGTCGGCGTCTGGGCCTCGATGCTGGCGGTCAAGCGGCCGGCCGCCGCATACCTCGTGCCGGCTTCTTTCATCGCAATGATGCTTGTCGGGGCAGCTGCCGGATTCGCAGGCATAAAACTGCCTCTTGCTGAGGCGATCATCGCCGGGTCCGTATTGATCCTCGGCGCCCTCATCGTGGCTGCGGTGCGTCTTCCGTCCGTGGCGGCCATGGCCGTCGTCGGACTTTTTGCAGTGTTCCATGGGTATGCCCACGCGGTCGAAGCGCCGACCAGTGGGACCGGCCTCTACATCTTGGGCTTCGTGGCAGCGACGGCTCTGCTGCACGCGGCCGGACTGGGACTCGGCTGGGTTGCACGGCGCTCGCTCGGCGACGTCGCAATCCGCGCCCTGGGCGGTGCGGTCATGGCCGGCGGCGCGCTGGTGCTGATCGCCAATTAACCCCTTCCCTAAGGGCATCGGCTGGTTTGGCACGATTCTCGCTTTCCTTGATTTCCGGCGGGGAGAACCGTCGAAGTTCAAGGAGAGCGGGATGAAATTGGGAACACTCATGCGGACGGGCCTCGTTGCCGCCGGCCTGGTGGCCAGCGCGGCGACCAGCGCGTTCGCGCAGGCGGGGGATACGATCAAGGTCGGCATCCTCCATTCGTTGTCGGGCACGATGGCGATCAGCGAGACGACCCTGAAGGACGTCGTGCTGATGATGGTCGAGGAGCAGAACAAGAAGGGCGGCCTCCTGGGCAAGAAGCTCGAGGCCGTGGTGGTCGACCCGGCGTCGAACTGGCCGCTGTTCGCCGAGAAGGCGCGCGAGCTGTTGCAGAAGGAAAAGGTCGCCGTGGTGTTCGGCTGCTGGACCTCGGTCAGCCGCAAGTCCGTGCTGCCGGTGTTCGAGGAGCTGAACGGCATCCTCTTCTACCCGGTCCAGTACGAGGGCCAGGAGAGCCAGCGTAACGTGTTCTACACCGGCGCCGCGCCGAACCAGCAGGCGATCCCGGCAGTCGACTACCTGATGAGCAAGGACGGCGGCGACGTGAAGCGCTGGGTCCTGGCCGGTACCGACTACGTCTATCCGCGCACGACCAACAAGATCCTCGAGGCGTACCTGCTCCAGAAGGGCGTCGCGAAGGAAGACATCATGATCAACTACACGCCGTTCGGTCATGCCGACTGGCAGTCGATCGTGGCCGACATCAAGAAGTTCGGCTCGGCCGGCAAGAAGACCGCCGTCGTGTCGACCATCAACGGCGACGCCAACGTTCCCTTCTACAAGGAACTCGGCAACCAGGGCATCAAGGCCAAGGACATCCCGGTCGTGGCGTTCTCGGTCGGCGAAGAAGAGCTCGCCGGCATCGACACCAAGCCGCTGGTCGGCCATCTGGCGGCCTGGAACTACTTCCAGTCGGTCAAGGATCCGGCCAACGCGGAATTCATCAAGACCTGGCAGGCCTTCACCAAGAACGCGAAGCGCGTGACCAACGATCCGATGGAAGCTTCCGTGATTGGCTTCAACATGTGGGTCGAGGCGGTCAAGAAGGCCGGCACGATCGATCCGGACAAGGTGATCGACGCGATCATCGGCATCAAGGTCCCCAACCTGACGGGCGGGATCTCCGAGATGCTGCCGAACCATCACATCACCAAGCCGGTGCTGATCGGTGAGATCGAGGCCAATGGCCAGTTCGACGTGGTGTGGAAGACCCCCGGCCTCGTCCCGGGCGCCGCGTGGTCGCCGATCCTCGACGACTCCAAGAACCTGAAGGCCGACTGGACGAAGCCCGTGAACTGCGGAAACTTCGACACGGTCGCCAACAAGTGCATCGGCAAGGCGGCCAAGTAAGGTCGACACGCAGGACTCACAGGGCGGGGCGACTTTCGGGTCGCCCCGTTTCCATCTTCCGGGTTAAGTCACAGCACATGCTTCTTCTTCGACCGTTCTCGGTGCTGCTCTCGGTGCTGGCGTCGCTGGCCCTGGCGGGCGCGGCCCTCGCGGCCGACCTCGCCACCCTCGTCGGAAATCTCACCTCCGGCGGTTTGAGCGAGCGCGAGGCAGCGATCACCGCACTGGCGGCCTCGGGCGAGGAGCGTGCCGCACCAATCCTCGAAGCCCTGGGAGCTGGCCAGCTCTACATTCGCAATTCCGACAAGCTCGCGGTCATCGGCAAGGTCGACGGCAACAAGCTGACGCTCAGCGAGGCGGTCTCCGGCAAGCCGGCCGGCAGTGCCGTCGAAGCCGATCTCGACCGTGTGAGGGTCAACAACCGCCTGCGCGGCACGATCGAAGCCGCCGTCGGTTCGCTCACCTTGATGAGTCCCAACGCCCGGACCCGTCTCAGCGCCGCCGATGCGCTCTTCAAGCGCCGGGATTCGACGGCCCTGGCAGCCCTCGACCAGGCGCTCGCCGCCGAAAAGGACCCGCGCATCAAGCGCGCGATGAGCGAGGCGCGTGCCGCCATCGTGCTGGCGACTGCCGACTCTCCGCCCGCGCAGAAGCTCGAAGCGATCGCCGTGGTTCGCGAGCGCGGCGACCGTGATTCGCTGGGCGTCCTCAAGACCGTCGCTGCCGCCTCCACCGGCGAGGTCAAGACGGCCGCGACGGCCGGCGCCGATTCGATCGAGCAGGCGCTGGCCGCCTGGCAGATGGCGCAGAACGTCTGGTACGGCATTTCGCTCGGTTCCGTGCTGCTGCTGGCCGCCATCGGCCTCGCCATCACCTTCGGCACGATGGGCGTGATCAACATGGCGCATGGCGAGATGGTCATGCTGGGCGCCTACACGACCTTCGTCGTCCAGGAAGTCATCCGCACGTCGGCGCCGCACCTGTTCGACGTCTCGCTGCTGATCGCGCTGCCGCTCGCCTTCGTCGTTTCGGGCGCCATCGGCATCCTGATCGAACGAACCATCATTCGCTTCCTCTACGGCCGTCCGCTCGATACGCTGCTCGCGACCTGGGGATTGTCGCTGGTCCTGCAACAGGCCATTCGCTCGATCTTCGGTTCGTCCAACCGCGAGGTCGGTGCGCCGTCGTGGATGTCGGGCGCTTTCCAGCTTGGCCAGCTCAACATCACCTACGGTCGGCTGTGGATCGTGGTGTTCGCGCTGATCGTCTTCGCCTCGCTGATCCTGGTGCTGCGCAAGACGCCGCTCGGCCTCTACATGCGCGCCGTGACGCAGAACCGCCCGATGGCGGCGGCGGTCGGCATCCGCACGCCGCGGGTCGATGCGCTGACCTTCGGTCTCGGCTCGGGCATCGCCGGCCTCGCCGGCGTGGCGCTGAGCCAGATCGACAATGTCAGTCCCAACCTGGGCCAGGGCTACATCATCGACTCCTTCATGGTCGTGGTGTTCGGCGGCGTCGGAAACCTGTTCGGCACGCTGATCGGCGCGTTGACGCTGGGCGTCGTGAACAAGTTCCTCGAACCCTATGCCGGCGCGGTGCTGGGCAAGATACTGGTGCTGGTGTTCATCATCATGTTCATCCAGCGCCGGCCGCGAGGGCTGTTCGCGCTGAAGGGCCGGTCAGTCGAATGATCACGCGTTTTCTCTGGCAGGGCATGACACGCAACCTGCGCCTCTTCGTCCTGCTGGTTCTGGCGGTCGGCATCCTCGTGCCGCTGTCGAACCTGCTCCTGCCGCCCGGCAGCGCCTTTCGTGCGCCATCCTGGGCGGTCCAGCTCGTCGGCAAGTATCTCTGCTACGCCTCGCTGGCGCTCGCCGTCGATCTCGTCTGGGGCTTCTGCGGCATCCTCACGCTCGGCCATGCGGCCTTCTTCGCGCTCGGCGGCTACTGCATGGGCATGTACCTGATGCGCCAGATCGGCACGCGCGGGGTGTACGGCAATCCCCTGCTGCCCGATTTCATGGTGTTCCTGAACTACAAGGAGCTGCCCTGGTTCTGGCACGGCTTCGACAGCTTCTGGTTCGCCGCGCCGATGATCGTGCTGGTGCCAAGCGTGCTGGCGCTGGCGCTCGGCTGGTTTGCCTTCCGCAGCCGCGTCACCGGCGTCTATCTCTCGATCATCACCCAGGCGATGACCTTCGCCCTCATGCTGGCCTTCTTCCGCAACGACATGGGTCTGGGCGGCAACAACGGCATGACCGATTTCAAGGATATCCTCGGCTACTCCGTCCAGTCCGACACGACGCGCGCCGTGCTGTGCTTTGTCTCTGCACTGGTGCTGGCGATCTTCCTGGTCATCTCCGCCGCCATCGTCGGCTCGCGCTTCGGCAAGGCGCTGACCGCCGTGCGCGACGCCGAGAGCCGCATGCGGTTCCTGGGGTACCGGGTCGAGCGCTACAAACTGTTCGTCTTCGTGCTGTCGGCGGCGATGGCCGGCGTCGCCGGCGCGCTCTACGTGCCGCAGGTCGGCATCATCAATCCCGGCGAGTTCTCGCCCGGCAATTCGATCGAGGCCGTGCTGTGGGTCGCGGTCGGCGGGCGCGGCACGCTGATCGGTCCGGTGATCGGCGCGTTCATCGTGAACTTCGGCAAGACCTGGCTTACCGGCGCGCTGCCGGAGGTCTGGCTGTTTGCGCTCGGTGCGCTGTTCATCGTCGTGACGCTGTTGCTGCCCAAGGGCGTCGTCGGCCTGTGGAATCAGCTCATGAGCCGGTCGCGCGAGCGCCGGGCGAGGGCCGCGGCATGAACGCCCCCGGTATCACCCATGCACGCAGTACGTCGGCGCTGCTCTATCTCAGCGGCGTCAGCGTCTCGTTCGACGGCTTCAGGGCGCTGAACAACCTCTCCCTGCTGATCGAGCCGGGCGAGATGCGGGCGATCATCGGGCCAAACGGCGCCGGCAAGACGACCATGATGGACGTGATCACCGGCAAGACCCGGCCCGATTCGGGTGAGGTGGTGTTCGACGGCCGGGCCGACCTTACCAAGCTCGACGAGGCCAACATCGCCACGCTGGGCATCGGTCGCAAGTTCCAGAAGCCCACCGTGTTCGAGAACCATACGGTGCGCGACAATCTCCTGCTGGCGCTGGCCGGCATGCGGAGCTGGTACCGGCTGCTGATGGCCGCGCCGAGCAAGGCCGAGAACGACCGGCTGGAGGAGATTCTCTCGATCATCCGCATGGGCCCGCAGCAACACATGCTGGGCGCCCGGTTGAGCCATGGGCAGAAGCAGTGGCTGGAGATCGGCATGCTGCTGGCCCAGAATCCCAAGCTGATGCTGGTCGACGAGCCGGTTGCGGGCATGACCGACGTCGAGACCGAGACCACCGCGCAGGTTCTGCGCGAGGTCAACAAGTCGCATTCGGTCGTCGTGGTCGAGCACGACATGAGCTTCGTGCGCGCGCTCGGCGTCAAGGTGACGGTGCTGCACGAGGGCTCCACCCTGGCCGAGGGCTCGCTCGACCAAGTCAGCGCCGATCCGCGCGTCGTCGAAGTCTATCTGGGGCGCTGATCGTGCTGACTGTCCAGAACGTCAATCTCTACTACGGCGCGGCACAGGCGCTGCGCGGCGTGTCGCTGTCGGCCACGATCGGCCGCGTGACCTGCCTGCTCGGCCGCAACGGCGTCGGCAAGACCAGCCTGCTGCGCGCCATCTCCGGCATGCAGTCCATCGGTTCGGGCACCATCCAGGTCGACGGCCAGGAAGTCTCGAAGCTGCCGCCCTACGAACGTGCGCGCCGCGGCGTCGCACTGGTGCCGCAGGGGCGCGAGATCTTCCCGCTGCTGACGGTGAAGGAGAATCTCGAGACCGGCTTCGCGCCGGTGCGCCGCGAGCACAAGAAGATCCCGGACGAGGTATTCGAGCTGTTTCCTGTGCTGCAGTCGATGCTGAAGCGTCGCGGTGGCGACCTGTCTGGTGGCCAGCAGCAGCAGCTCGCGATCGGCCGCGCGCTGACCATGCGGCCCAAGCTGCTGCTCCTCGACGAGCCGACGGAAGGCATCCAGCCGTCGGTCATCAAGGACATCGGCCGCGCCATCACCTTCCTGCGCCAGCGCGGAGACATGGCGATCGTGCTGGTCGAGCAGTATCTCGACTTCGCGCACGAACTGGCCGACGACTTCGCGGTCATGGACCGCGGCGAGGTCGTCCTCTCGGGCACGCGCGAAACCTTCGACGTCGAGGCCGTGCGAAAGCACATGACGGTGTAATCAGCCTCGTCCCCTTTGCGGGCTCCGCAAAGGGGAAGTGCCCTCGTCTTACGAGGGCGATGGGGTCATGACCCCTCCGTCGGCGATTACGCCGACACCTCCCCATCTGAATGGGGAGGACCGTTCCTTAGCCCGCCGTTTGCGCGCCGCGCACCAGTCGGCCGGGACGTTCGCCGGTCAGCTCGTCGTTCTGCATCGTCTCGACGCCGGCATTGAACGTGTGCCGGTAGCCCGAGGCGCGCTGGATCAGGCGGCGGCCGCCGGTCGGCAGGTCGTAGGCCACCTCGGGGCGCTTCAGGGTGAGGTTGTCGAAGTCGATGATGTTGATGTCGGCCTTATGGCCCGGCGCCAGCAGGCCGCGGTCCATCAGCCCGTAGGCCTCGGCCGTGCCGCGTGTCTGCTTGGCGATCAGGAATTCGAGGTCGAGCTTCGGTCCGCGTGTGCGGTCGCGTCCCCACAAAGTGAGCAGCGAGGTCGGTGAGGAGGCGTCGCAGATCACGCCGACATGGGCGCCGCCGTCGGCAATGCCGAGCACCGACGCAGGATCGGTGATCATCTCGTGTACGACATCGAGATTGCCATAGGCGTAGTTCTCGAAGGGCAGCATCAGCAAGCCCTTGCCGCCGCGCGACATCATCTCTTCGAGTGCCACGGCGTGCGGCGTACGTCCCGTGCGCTGCGCGATGGACGCGATCGAGTCCTTGCTGTCGGGCTCGTAGTCCGGCCGCTCGGCGATCGGGAACATCCGGTCGAAGGCCTCGGCCATGAAGGCGCGCGGGTTGGGTTCCTGCTTGCCTTCAGTCAGCACCTTGCGCAGCTCGGAGTCGGAGACGAGGCGCTGGTAGCGCTCTTCCGGCGAGAGCTTGCGCATGTCGAGCCAGGCGCGATGGCCGGCGAAGGGATGGGCCGTCGTTTCGAGTCCCATGATGACGCCGATGGGGCGCGAGCCGACCTGCGCGTTGGCCTTGCGGCCCGTTCGGCGCACGGCGTTGATCTGATCGAGCGTCTCGCGCCACAGCCTGGGCTGGGCGTCGACCTGGACCAGCAGGCAGGAGAGGGGACGGCCCGCGAGCCTGGCGGCCGCGTCGAGCGCCTCGAACTCGCCCGGTCCGAAGTCCGAGTTGACCTGCAGCACGCCGCGGCCCGCACGCTTCATCCCCTGGGCGATGCCCAGCAGTTCGGCCTCGCGGGCGCTGAGCGACGGCGTGAAGCGACCGTCGCGCGCCTTGTGCTTGGTGGTACGCGAGGTCGTGAAGCCCATCGCGCCGGCATGCAGCGCTTCCTCGGTGAGGCGGGCCATCTCCTCGATCTCGCGTTCGGTCGGCACCTCGGCATGGTCGGCGCCGCGATCGCCCATCACGTAGAAGCGCAACGCGCCGTGCGGCAGCTGTGCGGCCACGTCGACCGCGCGGTCCATCGAGGCCAGCGCATCGAGATAGTCGGGGAAGGACTCCCAGTTGAACTTCACGCCTTCACTGAGGACGGTGCCGGGAATGTCTTCGACGCCTTCCATCAGATTGATGAGATAACCCGAGGCCCCCGGCCGCACCGGCGCGAAGCCGACGCCGCAATTGCCGAACACCGTCGTCGTGACGCCGTGCCACGAGGACGGCGTGACGAACGGATCCCACGTCGCTTGGCCGTCATAATGCGTGTGGATGTCGACGAAGCCCGGGGCGACGACGAGACCCTCGGCATCGATCTCGCGTCTCGCAGCGCCTAGATTCGCGCCCACGGCGGCGATCCGGCCATCTTGCACTGCAACATCGGCGACGCGGCGCGGAGCGCCCGAGCCGTCGATCACGGTTCCGTTTCGGATGACGAGGTCAAACATGGCGGGGAGGATAGGCCCGGGCCATGGCCCCGGTCTATGTTCGTGATCTTGAAAAGCCATCCCGTCCGGGGGACCGACCTTTGCAGAAACCGCTTCTCTTCTCGCCGCTCAAGATGCGCGGCGTCACGGCGCCCAACCGTTGTGTCGTTTCGCCCATGGTCCAGTTCCGCGCGACGGACGGGTTGGTGAACGACTTCCACCTTGTCCATCTTGGCAAGTTCGCGCTGGGCAAGTTCGGCGTGGTGTTCACCGAGAATTGTGCGGTGGAGCCGCGCGGCCGCGTCACGCAGGGCGATCTCGGCCTGTGGGACGACGGCCAGATCGCGAGCCACAAGCGATTGACCGACTTCATCCGGGGCGAGGGCGTGCTGTCGGCGACCCAGATCACCCATTCGGGCCGCAAGGGCTCGACGCCGCGCACGTTCGACAAGCGCGGGCAGTTCGGACCGGAAGGCGCGGGCTGGCAGAAATGGGAAGTGGTCGGGCCGACCGAACTCGCCGCCGCCGAAGGCTGGCTGAAGCCGCGCGCTCTGTCGGTCGACGAGATCGAGGAGCTGGTGCGGAAGTTCGCCGCTGCCGCCAAGCGTGCCGATGCGGCGGGCTACGACGTGCTCGAGGTGCATGGCGCGCACGGCTACCTGCTGGCGCAATTCCTTTCGCCGATCAGCAACACGCGCAACGACCAGTATGGCGGCGATCGCGCCGGCCGCATGCGCTTCCCGCTCGACGTGGCGCGCGCCGTGCGCCAGGCGTGGCCGGAGAACAAGCCGCTGTTCGTGCGTGTCTCCGCCGTCGATGGCGGCGGTGGCTGGGACGTCGACGATACGGTGGCCTTCGCCCAGGAGCTGAAGGCGATCGGCGTCGACGTGATCGACTGTTCCTCCGGCGGTATCGCCGGTGCGGCGACGGCGGCGGGCGTGAAGCGCGGTCTCGGCTTCCAGGTGCCGTTCGCTTCGGCGGTGAAGAAGGGGGCCGGCATCCCGACCATGGCGGTCGGCCTGATCCTCGACGGGCCGCAGGCCGAAGCGATCCTGCAGGAAGGCGATGCCGACCTGATCGCGATCGGCCGGCAGGCGCTCTACGAACCGTTCTGGGCGCTACACGCCGCACAGGCGCTGGGCTGCGATCCTGACTTCGAGCTGTGGACGCCGGAATATGGCTGGTGGCTGGAGAAACGCGAGCACACGCTCGGCCGCAAGTAGCGAACAAGCAACAAGACACGGGAAACGTACATGACGGGAATTCTTGCGGGCCTCCGCATCGTCGAGGGCTCGGCTTTCATTGCCGCGCCCCTGGGAGGCATGACTCTTGCGCAGATGGGCGCCGACGTGATCCGCTTCGACGATGTCAAAGGCGGCCTCGACAACGATCGCTGGCCGATCACCGACGACGGGCGCTCCATCTATTGGGCGGGTCTCAACAAGGGCAAACGATCGATCGCGGTCGACCTGCGCAATCCCCGCGGCCGCGAATTGCTGACGGCACTGATCACCGCGCCGGGCGAAGGCGCGGGCATCTTCACGACCAACATGCCGGCGCGCGGCTGGCTCGCCTACGAGGAGCTGGCGAAGAAGCGCGCCGATCTGATCGCGCTCAACATCATCGGGGCGCGCGATGGCTCGGCGCACGTCGACTACACGGTGAACGCCATCACCGGCTTCCCGATGGTGACCGGACCGGTCGATCATGAAGGACCGGTGAACGCGGTGTGCCCGCCCTGGGATCTCGCGGCCGCCTATGCGGGCGCCCTGTCGATCCTGGCGGCCGAGCGCCATCGCCGCATCACGGGCCGAGGCCAGAAGATCGTGCTGCCTCTGCAGGACGTGGCGCTCGCGACGACGTCGGCGCTGGGCTACATCGGCGAAGCGGTCGTGAACGATGTCGACCGTCCGCGCTACGGCAACGAGATCTTCGGCACCTTCGGACGCGACTTCCGCACGAAGGACGGCCGCTTCGTGATGATCTGCATCTTCTCGGACCGCCATGTCGATGCCTTGGCGGCGGCCGGCGGTTTCAGCGAGGCGTTCCGGAAGATCGAAGTCGAGACGGGCGTCGACCTGAAGAGCGATGCCGGCCGCTGGAATGCGCGCCGGCAGCTCATCGCCGTGATCGAGCCGTGGGTCGCCGCGCACGATGCCGCCGAGGTCGCGGCCGCGCTCAGGAAGGCCGGTGCCCTGTGGGCGCCGTACCAGACCTTCCGCGAACTGGCGGCAGACAAGACCAACGTCGGCGACAATCCGATGTTCACCGTGCTCGACCAGCCGGGCATCGGCCGCTATCCGGTCGCCGCCTCGCCGATGCAGTTCGGCGCGGTTCCGCGCCAGCCGCCGCAGCCGGCGCCGCTCCTCGGCCAGCATACGGACGAGATCCTTTCGGGTATTCTCGGCCTGCCCGGGCACGAGATCGCCCGGCTGCATGACGACAAGGTCATCGGTGGGCCCAGATAGGATCCTCATCGCCGGCGGCGGCATCGGCGGACTGGCAACGGCGCTGGCGCTCGCCCAGAAGGGCATTGCCTCGCAGGTCCTTGAGAAAGCCAGCCGCCTCGGCGAGATCGGTGCCGGTATCCAGCTCGGGCCCAACGCCTTCCACTGTTTCGATCATCTCGGCGTGGGAGAGGCGGCGCGTGGCATGGCCGTCTACATCGACCAGCTTCGCCTCATGGATGCCCTGGCCGACGGCGAGATCTGTCACATCGATCTTGGCGACAGGTTCCGCGCCCGCTTCGGCAATCCCTATGCCGTCGTCCATCGCGGCGACCTGCATGGCGTTCTGCTGAAGGGCTGCCAGGATCATCCGTTGATCGAGCTGCGCACCAGCGCCGAGGTCACGGGCTACGACCAGGACGGCGCGTCGGTCTCGGCCCGGCTGCGGAACGGCGAGACCGTGACGGGAAACGCGCTGATCGGCGCCGACGGCCTGTGGTCGAACGTGCGCGCTCAGGTGACGGCGGACGGCCCTCCGCGCGTGTCCGGGCACACGACCTACCGGTCGGTGATCCCGACCGAGCAGATGCCGGAGGACCTGCGCTGGAATGCAGCCACCCTGTGGGCCGGTCCGAAGTGCCACATCGTCCACTACCCTTTGTCGGGCTGGAAGGTGTTCAACCTCGTCGTGACCTACCACAACCACGCGCCAGAGCCGGTGGCCGGCAAGCCGGTCGACACGGAGGAGGTCCGGAAGGGCTTTACCCATGTCTGCGAACGGGCGCAGAACATCATCCGCCATGGCCAGAACTGGCACATGTGGGTTCTCTGTGACCGCGATCCGGTCGACCGGTGGGTCGACGGAAGGGTGGCGCTGCTGGGCGATGCTGCACACCCCATGCTGCAGTACATGTCACAGGGCGGATGCATGGCGATGGAAGATGCGGTCTGCCTGGCCGATTCGCTGTCCTGCAGCGATTCCGTCGAGGCCGGCCTCGCTGCCTATCGCGATCGGCGGGTGCTGCGCACGGCGCGCACGCAGCTGATGTCCCGCGCCATGGGCGATCACGTCTATCATCCGGCCGGCCCGCACGCGGCGCTGCGCAACAGCATCATGGGCGCCCGGACCCAGGACCAGTGGCTCGATACACTGCAGTGGCTTTACGGCGGCAACGGGCTCGGCTAGGGCTTCTGCTGCGGTAAGGTGGTCAGCGGAGCTCCGGAAAATGCGCCACGTCTTCTTCGTCCTCGCCTTGCTGTGCACGGCGCTGAGCGCGGGCATCTTCTATTCCTTCTCGACCATCGTCATGCCCGGCCTCGATCAGGGCGGCGCGGCCTCGGCCGTGAATGCCATGCACGGCATCAACACCGTCGTGCGCAGCCCACTCTTCGCCATCGTCTTCTTCGGTGCCCTGGTGCTGCCGCTGCTGGCGGCACTCGGTTCCCGATCGGCCGGTCATCGCAGCGCGGCCCGGCTCGCGGGCCTGGCGGCGCTTATCTATGCCGCCGCCGTCATCGGGGTCACCCTGCAGGTCAACGTGCCCCTGAACGAGACGCTCGCCTCCTTCACCGTGGCCGGCACCGACGCCAATGCCGCGAACTGGAAGGAGTTCGCGGGACCGTGGGCGCTGTGGAACCACGTCCGCACCCTGGGAGCGATCCTGACGCTGCTCTGCCTGCTCGCCGCCTGGGCGGTCGATCTCACTTCGGTCAACCGCCGCTCCTACGGGCTGCGCTGACCGCAACCCGTGCGGAGCGTCAGATGATGACGTCCTCGTGCATCGCGGCCATCAGGGCGGGGTTGTCGCGATAGTCGACATGCACGCCGACCAGTACGGGACCGTCCATCGCCATGGCCTTGCGCAGCGTCGGCTCGATCGCGTCGGCGTCCTTGATCATCAGGCCCTGGGCGCCCATCGACTCGGCGAATTTCACCAGGTCCACGGGACCGAAATTCACGCCTGAATCGCGACCGTAGGCGGCGACCTGCTGGATGCCGACCATGTTGTAGCTGCCGTCGATCCAGACGACGTGCACGAAGTTGCACTTGAGGCGGACCGCCGTCTCGAGTTCGACGGCGGAGAACAGGAAACCGCCGTCGCCGGAGATGGAGATCACCTTGCGGCCTGGCTCGGCCAGGCAGGCCGCGATGCCCCACGGCAGGGCGACGCCCAGCGTCTGCTGGCCGTTGCTGATCAGGATCTGCCGAGGCCGGTGGCTGATGAGATGCCGGGCCATCCAGATGTGGAACGAGCCCATGTCGGAGCAGAGCGTCACATCTTCGTCGATCAGCTTCTGCAGCTCGTGGACGAGGCGCAGCGGATGAACCGGCGTGCCGTTGCGCTTGGCCGCCTCGGCCGCGACCGTCGTGCGTTCGCGATGGATCTCGGCCAGCAGCGCCGACTGCGTGGGTCGTTCCCTGGGCTTCAGCAGCGCCGACAGGGCACGCAAGGTCGCGGCGCTGTCGCCCATCAGCTCGATGTCGGGGCGGTAGCACTGGTCGTAATCGGCCGGGATGCAGTCGATATGGACGAGCTTGCGCTTGCGGCCTGCGTTCCAGAGCCCGGGGTCGTACTCGACCGGATCGAAGCCGATGGTGATCACCACATCCGCTTCGTCGAGCAGGCGATCTGCCGGCTGGTTATGGAACAGGCCGACGCGTCCGCCGAAACAGTCGAGCCGGTCACGAGGGACGACGCCGGCAGCCTGATAGGTACCGGCGACCGCCAGCCGCGTGCGCGCCAGCAGCACGCGCACGGCTTCGGCGACGGGACCCTGGCTCGCCAGCATGCCCAGCAGGATCACCGGCCGTTCGGCCGCATCGATCAGCCGGGCGGCTTCGGCGATCGCTTCGGCATTGGCAGCACCCAGCCGGGGCACGGTCGCCGGTGCGAGGACCGGACCGGATGCAGGCGCCTTCATCACGTCTTTTGGCAGGCCGAGAAAGGCGGTACCCGGCCGGCCGGATTCGGCAGCGCGGAAGGCGGAGGCGACGACCTCGGAGATGGCCGACGGCGAATCGATCTCGGCGGCGTACTTGGTGACGGGCCGCAGCAGCGCTACCGTGTCCATGCTCTGGTGTGCCTGCTTCAGACGATCGGCGATGGGCACCGCGCCGCCCAGCGCAACCACCGGATCGCCTTCGGTGTTGGCCGTGGCGAGTCCGGTGGCGAGATTGGAGACGCCGGGGCCTGAGGTCACCAGCACGACGCCCGCCTTGCCGGTCAGGCGGCCCAGCCCGCCCGCGATGAAGGTCGCGTTCTGCTCGTGGCGGCAGACGGTGAGCTTGATCTTCGAATCGACCAGCGCGTCGAACACGGGATCGATCTTGGCGCCGGGAATGCCGAATATGTGCTCGACGCCCTGGGCTTCGAGGTTGCGCACCAGCAGGTGCGCGCCGTTCTTCGGGTCGCTGCTCATCGTGTCGCTCCGCTCTCGATTCCGGGCCGTGTCCGGGCGATCATGCCCGTCCGGGCATCTCTTGTCGCCCGCGACGGAAGGATGTCCCAATGCCGAGGCTCACGGTCGAAGTGTATCAATCGCTCATGGACGCGCTCGTGGCGCATTGCGAGAAGACCGGCGAGCCGCTGCGCCATTTCGTGTCGCGGGCCCTGTCCGACGCGCTGGGCCTCGATCATTCGACCCTGTTCCAGGTATCGACGACGGGTGCGCTGGTGCAGGGCGTCTATAACAAAGCCGTCACGGTCGGCGGTCTCAAGCCCCATGGCGACTTCGGCCTCGGCACCTTCGAGGGGCTCGATGGCGAGATGGTCGTCCTCGACGGCAAGTTCTACCAGGCCCATGCCGACGGCAGCATTACCTCACCGGCCGACAACGCCTCTGTACCGTTCGCGACCCTGACCAATTTCAAGCCGCAACACCGCGGCAAGATCACCGGCATCGATTCCATGTCGTCGCTCATCGCCGCGCTCGACAGGCTGCGGCGCTCGGACAATCTGTTCTTTGCCGCGCGCCTCGATGGAAACTTCGAGGAGGTCTACTGGCGCGTCGCCTGCAAGGTCGAGGCGGGCGTGCATCTCGACAAGGCGACGGATGCGCAGGCCGAGTTCCGGCAGCAGAACCTCAAGGGAACGATGCTGGGCTTCTGGACGCCGGCCTATTCACGCACGATCGGCGTGGCGGGATGGCACCTGCATTTCCTGACCGAGGATCGCAAAAGCGGCGGGCATGTACTGGGCGCCAAGGCCGAGTCGCTGGACGTGCAGGTCCACGATCTCGACAATCTCCATCTCGCCATCCCCGAAACGCAGGAGTTCCTTCACGCCGATCTGACGCAGGACTCTTCCGCCGCACTCGAAAAGGCCGAGATGGCCAAGGATCGATAGGCGCACACAGGACGGATTCTTTCCGTCCCGTGTCTCGCCCGTTCCGGACCAGGCCGGTCAAGTTGTCCGGCCCGGACCGCCAGTCAGGTCTTGGGTGTCGGCGGGCTTGCCAGCATTTCGGCGCAGGCGCGGGCCACGTCGGAATCGGCATCCTTGGCGCCGGGCATCGTGGCGAAGCCACTCTTCGCGACCACGTTGCCGCGGTCCCATGTGCTGGCCTTGGTGAGTTCGGCGATCTTGCCCGCGGCGTCGTCCTGGCGGCTGAAGCGGTCGACACAGATCGGCGCCAAGGCAACGACCACGGCGTCTCGGACTGCGGACGCCGAGTCCTTCCGCGCCGTTCCCCCGGTGACCCAGCCACCCCAGGTGAAGCCGACGACCATGCAGAGGACGGCGCCGCCGACGGCGCTCCAGATCAGGGTGCTGATGTTCTTTGGCATTGTCATGGGTTGTCCTTCCGGGGCCGTGCGGCCCCCGTCAGCTCGTCGCGCGCAGGATTGCGCAGCCGGCGATCGACAGAACGAGGAAGCTCGTGAACGAGACCGGCAACTCGGCCGGTCCAGATGCGGTCGCCTCGGTACGCGGGCGGGAGCACACACATCTCTCAGCCATCGCAGGCCAACCGTTTGGTGGGCGATGGTATACACTTCGTACAGGTTGCGCGCGGGAGTGTCCAACTGGCTGGAGTGTTCTGAAGGGACGCGATGAAGCAGGCATTCTTCCTGGTGACGTTGGCTGCGGCGCTGCTCCTCGGCGGCGGGGCGCCGCAAGCACAATCCGGCGGCGAGGCGGGTCAGTTCATCGCCCAATGGAAGGCGAGCAATGTACGCTGCCGTACCTCAACGATGCCGGCGCTCGAGGCGATCGCTGCGTGCGAGCAGCGCGACACCTATTCGAAGCTGCTGTCGGCCTCGGACTACTGCTACGGGCCGATCGACGGCGCGCCGGCCGGATGGACCCCGTGCGGCGGCGATCCGGCGACGGGCAAGCCCAGCGCCAAGGCGCTCGAGGACGCGGCGCTGGCGCGCGCAACAGAACGGTTTCAGAGGATGGGCGGCGTCTTCGTGCTGCCCGCCACGATCAACGGAACGTCGACCGCCTATTTCATCGTCGATTCGGGGGCGTCGAACGTCCAGATTCCGGAGGAACTGGCCGAGGAGATGAAGCGCAACGGCACGCTCACGGAAGCCGATTCGCTCGGCCAGAGACGCTTCACCCTGGCCGACGGCAGTGGCCTTCAGCAGCGCATCGTGCGACTGCGCTCGATCCGGATCGGCGAGCGCACGATGGAAAACGTCATGGCGTCCGTCAGCCCGCCGCGCAGCCGGGCCCTGCTGGGGCAGAGCTTCCTGCGCCGCCTCAGCTCCTGGAAGATCGACAACGTCAGGAACTCGATCGAGTTCGAGTTCACCGGCTCGTTCTAGAATTCCTTCTTCCCCCTTGCGGGTTCCGCAAAGGGGAAGTGCCCTCGTCTTGCGAGGGCGATGGGGGCATGACCCCTCCGTCGCGCAAAACGCGACACCTCCCCATCTGAGTGGGGAGAAGAATCAGGTCGGAGCGGGAATCTTCGCGTCCTTGATCACCTTGCGCCAGCGCACGGTCTCGTCGGCGAGGCGCTTGGCGTAGGCTTCCGGCGTGCCGCCAGTCGGGATGAAGCCGAGCGACATCAGCCTCTCGCGCACCGCCTCGGCCTTCAGCGCGGCATTCACCGCGGCGTTGAGTTCCTGGATCGTCTCGCGCGGCGTGCCCGCCGTCGTCGCGACGCCGAAATAGACCGCGGCCTCGAGTTCCGGCGCGCCGAGTTCGCTTGCCACCGGCACGGTCGGGATGTTGGCGACGCGGCTCTTGGCGCCGCAGATCAGGCCGCGCATCGTGCCGGCGCGAATCTGCGCGTCGACAGGCGTGGTCACGTCGACGAAGGCCGGCACGTGCCCGGCAACCGCATCCCGCAGCGCCTCGGCGGCGGCCTTGTAGGGGATGTGCTGCAGCTTCCCGTTGGTGCGCGTGGCGATCACCTCGCCCCACAGATGCGGCAAGCCGCCCGAGCTGGAGGTCGAGTAGTGCACGGGGCCGGGCTGCGCCTTCACCCACTCGATGAATTCCGCGAAGGTCTTGGCCGGATTGTTGGCATTGACCGCGAGCACGCAGGGAATGTCGGCGAGCTGCGAGATCGGCGCGAGGTCCTTCTGCGGATCGATCGGCATCGGGATGTCGAACGCCGGCTGCAGGGCCGCCGTGGTCGTCAGCACCATGAGGCTGGTGCCGTCGGGCTTGCTCTTGGCCACGTTCACCATGCCGACCATCGTGCCGCCGCCCGGGCGGTTCTCGACCACGATGTTCTTGCCGGTGTCGGCCGCCATGCGCTCCGCCAGCACGCGACCGGCCGTGTCGGTCGAGCCGCCGGGGCCGTAGGGCACGACGAGGCGGATCTGCCCGCCCTGGCCGAAGGCGATCGAGGGAAATGTGAGTGCGGCCGCGGTACCCGCGACGAAAGTGCGACGCTGGATCATGTGAAGTCCTTCCATGAATTCATTCATTGTTGCCGAGAAACTAAGGCCGCGCCTCGCGCCCCGGCAAGGCGCAGAGGGGCCGTCACACCGCCAGCCGAACGGTGGATGGCGGTTTCAAGGCAGGGTTTTGCGCAATCTATCCGTGCGTGCGCGGTCGATGCTGCGTCCATCCGCTGCAATCGCGACGGCATAGTCGTTCTCGGCGCTCTCCGCGCTCACGATGCCGTCACGGACATCGCGCAGCACCCGCTCCGGGTCGCGCGTTTTCGGGTCGCCGTAGCCGCCGCCGCCGGGCGACAGCGCGCGGTACGTGCCGACGCCATGACGCTCCACGCCGTACTTCGGCGCCTGGATGCGCGTGCCGTCGGCAAGGGTCAGGATCACCTCGCCACCGGCGCCGGCCCGACCGCCTGCGACACCGAAGCTCGACGGGGCACCGGCGCCCTCGCCCCGGAAGGCATAGTCGGCGGGGGTGAACATCTCGACCTCGTAGTCGCATCCGGCGCCGCCGCGGAATCGGCCCGCGCCGGCCGTGTCGCGGCGCAGTTCCTGGCGGCGGAAGCGGGCCGGGTAGAGCTGCTCGTAGGTCTCGAGATTGGGGAGTGTGAGGCCGCCCAGGGTGATGAGGTGGCCGATCAGGTGGAAGCCGTCGCGGCCCTCGACTCCGCCGCCGGCTGGAGCACCGGCCCACTGGTACATGACGTAGCGCCCGCCGTCTTCGCGCAGCCCGGCGGTGACGGCATGCACCGCCTTCGACCAGCCGGCCGAGGCACGGTCGGGAAGGGCCTGTGCCAGCGCCTTCCACATCGCGTGGATGATCTCATGTGCCACGAACACCGTGTTCATGGTCATCGGCGCGGGCATGCGCGCATTCACCAGCGTGCCCTCGGGCAGGCGGATCTCGACGCTGCGGAAGGCGCCTTCGTTCTTCGGCAGGTCGGGCTCGAAGAACGAGGCCAGCGACATGAACACCGCCGAGGTCGAGTTGGCGATCGAGCTGTTCTTGAAGCCGCGCACCTGCGGCGAGGTGCCGGCGAAATCGACGACCAGGCTGCGGCCCTTCACCGTGATGGTGACGGCGATCTTTGCATCGATCGGCTCGAAGCAGTCGTTGTCGACCGGCTCCTCGCCCTTCCAGACGCCCTGCGCGAGGCGGTCGATGCAGGTCTGGAAGCGGCGGTCTGCGTGGTCGAGCACGCCCTCGAAGAACTCGTCGGCGCGATCGACGCCCAGTTCCTCGACCAGCAACGCCAGCCGCTCGGCGCCGATGCGGGTCGAGCCGATCATGGCGCGCAGGTCGCCGTCGAGCGCCTCCGGCAGGCGGGTGTTGAGCATCAGCAGGCGCCACAGGTCTTCGCGGACCTTTCCGCCCTTGGGCCCGCCTTCGATCAGCTTCAGCACCGGCAGGCGGATGCCTTCGTGGAAGATCTCGGTCGCTGCCGAATTATAGGTGCCGGCCGCGCCGCCGCCGATGTCGGCCTGGTGGGCGCGGTTGCAGGCGAAGGCCACGAGCTTGCCGCCCACGAACACCGGCCGCGTGATCACCCAATCGGGCAGGTGGTTGCCGCCCGCCGTGTAGGGATCGTTCAGCAGGAACACGTCCTCGGGCGCGATGTCGTCCTTGAAGTCGCGCAGGATGGCGCGCACCGCGAAGCCGCCGCCGCCGGTGTGGATCGGGATGCCGTCGGCCTGGCTGATCAGCGTGCCGCGCGCGTCGGCGATGAAGCAGGAGAAGTCGTGGCTCTGGCTGAAGATCGGCGACCGCGCAGTGCGCGTCATCACCCAGCCCATCTGGTGCGAGATGTGGTCGAGCCGGTTCTGCACCAGGGCAAGCGTGACGGGATCGAGGTTCATCGGCTGATCCTCCAATTCGCCTCACCCTGAGGAGGCCGCGCAGCGGCCGTCTCGAAGGGTCGGCACGAGCACGTTGCCTGTTGTCCATCCTTCGAGACGCGCGCCTGCGGTGCGCTCCTCAGGATGAGGTGGTGTGGGTGAGAGCTACGCGGCATTGGCGCCAACATGCACGAGGAAATCGTCACGCTCGTCGACTTCGAGCCGGTCGTTGGGGCCGACGAACGCGGTCGTCGTGCGCTCCTCGACCAGCAGCGGACCGTTGAGGCGGCAGCCGGGGCGCAGGTCGGCGCCTTCGTAGATCGGCACGTCGAGCCAGCCGGTCGCCGGGTCGATCCAGACCTTTCGCGTCTCGCGAGGTTTGGGCGTGTCGGTCTGTGGCGTGCGAGCCGCCGGCGGCGTCCAGTCGAGCCGGCCACGGCCCACGACGCGCAGCGCGGTGATGTCGATGCGGCCGCCCGGCTGGATATGCCCGAACAGGCGCTGATGCTCGACCTCGAAAGCCTTGCGCGCCGCGGCGGCATCGAAGCCCGATGCGGAAAGCGGCGCCCGCACCGGCCATTGCTGGCCGTCGTAGCGCAGGTCGAGCTGGCGCTCGATTGCGACCTCGTCGGCGTCGAACCCGTCGCGGGCCAGCGCCTCGCGGGCGCGGGCTTCGATCTGGGCGAAGCCTGCTTCGAGCGTCGCAGTCTCGACCTTGTCGAGGTCGGCCAGGAAGACCTGCAGGTAGTCCTGCCGAACATCGGACTGCAGCATGCCCATGGCGCAGAAGGCACCGGCGGCGCGCGGCAACAGGGCGCGGCGGCTGCCCAGCGCGCGCGCGACCGCGGCGCCGTGCATCGGTCCGGCGCCACCTGCGGCAACGAGGGTGAAGGTCGCGGGATTGTGGCCGCGCTCGATGCTGAGCCGTTCGACCGCATGCAGAAGGTTCTGCTCCAGTAGGCGGATGACTCCGGCCGCGGCTTCCTCGACCGAAAGGCCGAGAGGCTTGGCGAGCTTGGTCTCGATCGCTTTGCGTGCGAGCTCGGCGTCGAGCGTGACCGCGCCGCCGGCCAGCGGGCCGGGACGCAGGCGGCCCAGCACGAGTTGCGCGTCGGTGACGGTCGGATTCTCGCCGCCCAGTCCATAGGCTGCGGGACCTGGGCGAGCGCCGGCGCCCTGCGGGCCGGCATGGAGGAGCCCTGCATCGTCGACCCAGGCGATCGTGCCGCCGCCCGCGCCGACGGTATGGATCTCCACCGACGGCGTCGTGAGGTGATAGCCGTCGATCGTGAGTTCGTCGGTGACCGGCACGTCGCCCCGCGCCATCACCATCACGTCGCAGCTCGTGCCGCCGATCTCCATCGAGATCAGGTTGGCCTTCTCTCCCGGCGCGGCGCAGCCCTTGAGTGCGCCGACGCCGGCCGCCGGACCCGACAGGACCAGCATCACCGGTCGCGCCGCCACCTGATCGACCGAGACCGCGCCGCCATTGCTCTGCAGCAGCAGCAGCGAGCGCGGCAGGCCGAACTGGCGAAGCTGCTCGTCGAGCGCGCGCAGGTAGCTCGTCACCTTGGGGGCGACATAGGCGTTCACGACGGCGGTCGAGCCACGCTCGTATTCGCCCATCGTCGGCATGACCTCGCTCGACAACGAGACCCATTGGCCGTTCCAGCTCTTGGCGAGTTGGCCGCCCACCGCGCGTTCGTGCGCGCCGTCGAGGAACGAATTGAACAGGCAGACCGCGACCGATTCGACGCCTTCCTCGGCGAAGACCTTCGCAGCGGCGTCGACGTCCTCACGCTTCAGCGGCGCAAGCTCAGTGCCGTCGGCGGCGATGCGGCCGCGCACCGGCAGGCGCAGGTAGCGTGGCACCAGGACCTGCGGGAACGGCGAGCGATGGTCCCACTGGTTCTCGCGAATGCCGCGGCGGATCTCGAGCGAATCGCGGAAGCCCTCGGTCGTCAACATCCCGACCCTGACGCCCTTCTTCTCGAGGATCGTGTTGGTCGCCACGGTCGAGCCGTGCACGAACAGCGCGCAGTCACGCAGCAGCGCCGTCAGCGTGATGTCGAGCTGCTGCGCCGCCAGCCGCAAAACGCCCAGCACGCCCTCGCTGGGATCGGCCGGAACCGACGGAGACTTGAAGATGCGCACGGCGCCGGCGGCGTCGCGCAGCACCATGTCGGTGAAGGTGCCGCCCACATCGACGCCGATGCGCCAGGGGGCGACGAGGGCGGGAGCGGGGGCCGTCACTTCGGCAAGCTTCCCAGCACTTCGTCCGTATGCTCGCCCAGGGTTGGCGCGGAGCGCGGCGAATGCGGCCGCACATGGTCGAACGCGATCGGCAGGCCGACCACCTTGGGCCCGCCGGGCAATTGCTGGATGAGCTGCGAGGCTTCCATCTGCTCGGTGCGCGCCAGCTCGCCGATGTCGTTCACCGCGGCGCAGGGCACCCCGGCCTTCTCCATCGCCTCCAGCCATTCGGCGCGCGGCCTGGCCTTGAGAGCCTCGGCGATCATCGGCAGCAGCTCGGCCTTGTTGGCGACCCGCTGGGCGCTTTTTGCGAACTTCGGATCGGTGGCCCATTCGTCGCGGCCCAGCACCTTGGCGCAGCGCGCCCACAGCCGGTCGTTGCCGGGCGCCAGGCAGATCGGATGGTCGGCCGTGTCGAAGGTCTGGTAGGGCACGATCACCGGGCTGCCGGTGCCGTGGCGCTGGGAGACGGTGCCGTTGGCGAGATAGCCGTTCACCTGGCCCTCGACCCAGTGGACGGCGGAGTCGAACAGCGAGGTGTCGACGAGGCAGCCCTTGCCGGTCTTGTCGCGCAGCCGCAGCGCAGCCAGGGCGCCGATGGTGCAGAACATGCCGGTGGCCTTGTCGTTGATCGAGGCACCGCAGAAGGTCGGCGGATCCTCCGGCCGGCCGGTCACGCTCATCATGCCGCCATAGGCCTGCAGCAGCGGATCGAAGGCGGGCTTCATGCGCAGCGGCCCCCGGTAACCGAAGGCCCAGATCGAGCAGTAGATGAGGCGCGGATGGCGCGCGAGCATCGTCTCGGGACCGATGCCGACCTCGTCGACCACGCCCGGCCGCAGGTTCTGGATCAGGATGTCGGCGGTCTCGCAAAGCCTGTGGAGCTTGTCGACGTCTTCCGCGAGTTTCAGGTCGAGCACGACCGAGCGCTTGTTGCGGTTCTGCGAGTAGAAGTAGAGCGAGGTCTTGCCGTCGGGACCGAACGGAGGGCCCCAGATGCGCGCATCGTCGCCGCCGTCGGGCTTCTCGATCTTGATGACGTCGGCGCCCATGTCGGCCAGCAGCACGCCGGCCAGCGGACCGGCCAGCGCCTGGCCCACTTCGATGACGCGAACTCCTTCGAGCGGTAGTGTCACTTTACGTCCTCTTCCCGAGCCTGGCGGCGTGCGTTTCCGATCGCCGGCATCCTAGCTGCCGGCGACCGTCACACGCTACTTGCAGATGGCTCGCGAAGCGGAACCGCTTACTCGACGAAGGCCTTTTCGACGACGAACTCGCCCGGCGTCGTGGTGCTGCCCTCGTTGAGGCCCATGCCTTCGAGCAGGGCGCGGGTGTCGGCCAGCATCTGGACCGAACCGCAGAGCATGAAGCGGTCGGTCTCGCGCGCCATCGGCGGCAGGCCGACGTCGTTCGCGAGGGTGCCGTTCTCGATCAGGTGCGAGATGCGGCCGCGATACTTGAAGGGCTCGCGGGTCACGGTCGGGTAGTAGACGAGCCTGTCGCGCACCAGATCGCCCAGGATCTCGTCGGCCGGCAATTCGTCCGCCAGCGCCGAGCGGTAGGCGAGGTCGCGGACATGGCGGCAGCCATGGACCAGGATCACCTTCTCGTAGCGCTCGTAGACCTCCGGATCGCGCACGATCGACAGGAAGGGAGCGAGGCCGGTGCCGGTGCCCAGCAGGTAGAGGTTGCGGCCGGGCGTGAGGCTGTCGAGCAGGAGCGTCCCGGTGGCCTTGGCGCCGACCAGCACGGGATCGCCCGGCGCCAGATCCTTGAGGCGCGAGGTGAGCCTGCCGTCGGGCATCTTGATGGAGAAGAACTCCAGCTCGTCGACGTAATGGGCGCTGGCGATGGAGTAGGCGCGCAGCAGCGGCTTCCCCTCGACCTTGAGGCCGATCATGGTGAACTGGCCGCTGGCGAAGCGGAAACCCTTGTCGCGGGTGGTCCGGAAGCTGAACAGCTCGTCGGTCCAGTGGTGCACCGACAGGACGGTCTCGTTCCTCAACGCGCTCACGCGGATACTCCTACGCAACGGCCGGCCCGACGCCGGGACGAGTGGATATAGTGCAGTGCAGCATGAAAACCACACATGCAACTAATTCGCAATAACAAGATTGTCGCGTATTGCCCCCTCTCGGCAGCAGTATTTGCTGCAGCAGGAGAATGAACCGGCAGTTTCTGGTCCGGCTCCTGCAAGACAATCGCCGATGCAGTCCGGCAGCCTATAGTGGGAAGCGCCCAACGCCGCTTTCGACCAACAGAGACCGGGGTCCCGTGCGATGAAGATGATGGTAGCGCTGCTCAGCCTGATCCTGCTGTCCGTCTCGCCGTCGGCGCGTGGCGCGGAGCCGGTCGACATGCTGCTGGTGATGGCGGCCGACGTCTCGCGCAGCGTCACCCAATCGAAGTTCAAGCTCCAGCGCGAAGGCGCAGCGGCCGCTATCACCCATCCCGACGTGGTGCGGGCCATCACCTCGGGCCCGCATCGCCGCATCGCGATCTGCTTCGTCGAATGGGCGTCGGCCAACATGCAGAACGTCGTCGTCGACTGGGTGGTGATCGGCGACGGCGCGTCGGCGCGCCTCTTCGGCGACAAGCTGATCGAGACGCCCCGCTCGTTTGCCGGCAGTACCTCGATCAGCGCCGCGATCGACTTCGCCGTGGGCCTGTTCGAGCGCGCGCCGTTCGCGGCGGACCGCAAGGTCATCGACGTGTCCGGCGATGGCAACAACATCGGTGGGCGCCTGATCACCGACGCCCGCGACGATGCCGTCGCGCGCAACATCACGATCAACGCGCTGGTGATCCTGACCCCGCTCGAGGAGTCGTTCCGCCCCGAGCACACCAACCCGCCCGGCGGCCTCGAGAAATACTTTCAGGAAAACGTCATCGGCGGCCAGGGCGCCTTCACCATCGTCGCCGAAAATCACGGCGCCTTCGGCCGGGCGATGACCAAGAAGCTGATCCAGGAGATCGCCGGTTTCCCGAGCCCCCAGCTCGCAGCTGCAGACTAACTATTTGCCTCGCGAAACCAATCCAAACTAAGCCGCTACGATCGACGGAGCGGCATCACTATCGGTTCGATTCATTCGTAAGGCCTTGCCTATGGCCCGTCGTACGTTCTGCATTGCATCGCCGAAATCGTCAGCAGACATGCTGAGACTCTCTGGAGACGAAGCAGTTACAAGATCGTTTTGGCTCCACTCTTTATTCATCTGCTTTGCCAGAGCGTACACCACCGTCCGGCCGACTCGCAGGATCATGGTGTCTTCGGAGTGCTGGAGAGCCAACTTCCGCATCAAGTCCGGATCGTGAGCGTCCGCATATTCTGCTTCCAGTTGAGATTTCATTTCGGCAATTGCCGAGTACTGCATATTCACAAATAACTGGCTTGCTTCCATGAAGTAGCGAGCTGCGCGCCCTCGCAGGCCTTTTTCGTCTATCTCCGCGTCTTCTCTAAGCAGGATGATATCCGGAGCACGCTCAAGGTTCTTGAACATTTCCGCTCGTTTGGCTCCAGTCGGCAGTATGGATAAATCCGTCGATTTAGGACGTTGTTGATCGCCGCCGGCGCCCCCGCCACCGACTCCCCGGCCTGCGTCAGTTGCGGGATCGGGGCCGGTGGAAAGATTGATTATTCCTTGGGGTGCAACTTTGGGACTGACCCGCCGAACGCGCAAATGGTTCAGAAGGTTCTGGAGCTGATTGCGGATATCGTCATTCGATGTGCTGTCTGGAGCAAGAGACTTAATGATTTCGACCAACCAGACTGGTCGACTCTCTCTAACAATTTCCGCGAAGTCATTTACCGAGACGTGTGGTTGTTCGCCAGCTGCGTGTCGGAGAAATTGCCGGTAGGCGTCAGGTACAACGGCGAAATCATCTGGTAACTCGACGTGAATCGATATGTGTTTTGCACCAAACGGGATGCCAAAGATCGGCGCGTCAAATGTCCAGTTTCTCCCTTTCCGAACATCGTACATCTCATTCTTGTAAATCACGGCGCAGGTGCTAACTGCAGACGCAATTGCTCCACTGATTGACTTATTGTGGCCAGTCGCTTTGTCGTAGGGTGCGTCGTAGAGATAGTGCACCTTTATCTCATTTGGCAGCGTTACCGACTCGCTCCTTTCAAAATGGCGGAGCCTGGCAGGAATTGGTTCGAACTGCCGATTCCCATTCAGCTTGTTAGTGCCTTTGAGTAAGACGACTTTGGTATTTTCTGGCAGTCGATAGAAGCGATGGTAAAGGTACGTTGCGAGCCACTGGGCGTCTTGAGCGGGATCTCCAGCGTACGGATCTGTGACAGTATCTTGGGCGGCGTCGTTGCCCAATAAAACGACTTCTGTCCAATCGTGATTAGTTGACTTTCCGTCCGCGACGGCGAGGTCTGTCACATCCACCACTTCAACGTGCTCGCCGGTTTCTGGGTCGCGCCGGCGTAGCCGCCCATAGGTACCTTCTCTCTTACCAAGGATTACCTCATGTACTTTTCCTTGCTTGCAGGAGCGGTAGCGCATGCCCAATTGATTAGAAGGTAGCGAAGCTACCTTGGCTCCCATCCCGAAGTTTCCAGTGAGGCTCTTTTCTTTTCTCAGCGAAGACGCGATATCACAGATCCGCAGGAGTTCTCTCGCTCCCATGCCGGGGCCGGTATTCCAAATTGCGAGTTTGGAAACACCATCAAAGGAAATAGCGCTAATCTCAACCACCCTCTGACCTTCAGGGGCATGCTGGGCAGCTTCTAGAGCATTCATCATGAGTTCGCGAAGCATCATTGCCTTTGGGCAACGCTCAATGAGGCTTGCTACAAGAAACGCTCCGTCCGCTACTTCAAGAGCGGTAACAGCACTCGTGCTCATGCCATCTCCTTCTAGAACTTGAAGCCCCCGCCGGTCTTGCTCCTCGGCGACTCGAAGCGAGCCTCGATCGTACTCACGGCCTCTCTAAGAGCTCGAAGAACTTTTCGAACTTCGCTCTCTTCAAATTCATAGATCTGGCGGTTCGACAAATTGCCAATGCGACTGATTGCGTCGATCGCCTTGTTGGTGCGAGCTTCGGCAAGATTCCTGAATTTCTGCCGCTTTTGCTCAAGCTTGGCTGCTTTCGAATTTGCGCCCAAAGGGTTCACCAATAGTGGACTACCGGATAACTATATTTTCTAGATAATAATTGTCAAATAAATCACATTTCTTATGAAATAATTTATAAAAAAAACTAGATAAACTCAAGATTCCAAAAGGAATTTCTCTTGGCCATTACGCGACAAATATCTTCGGAAATATCAGCGGAACCAAGCCGCGCGGGAGCGGTGACTCATGGGCGCAAGCGCTAAGCAGCCGATGATGCGACGATGCCGTCGCGCGCAACATCACAATCAACACACTGGTGATCCTGACCCCGCTCGAGGAGCCGTTCCGCCCCGAGCACACCAATCCGCCCGGCGGCCTCGAGAAATACTTTCAGGAAAACGTCATCGGTGGCCAGGGCGCCTTCACCATCGTCGCCGAAAATCACGGCGCCTTCGGCCGGGCGATGACCAAGAAGCTTATCCAGGAGATCGCGGGTTTGCCGGGCCCCCAGCCCGCGGCTGGAGATTAAGGCCGATCCGGCTGAGGAAGTTAAGAAGAATCCGTCGTCTCGACCGGAGCACCGAAGGTGCGGAGTGGAGAGACCTTAGCTAAACGAAAAGCCGAAAAATGGTGGAGAGAAGATCTCTCCACTCCGCGCTGCGCGCTCCGGTCGAGATGACGGGGTGTGGGTCTGCTTCTACTCCGCCGTCGCGCCCGACGCTTTGATGATCGGAAGCCACAGCGCCTGATCGTCGGCGATCAGCTTGCGGGCGGCGGCCGGCGTGTCCGGCGGCAGCACCTCGAAGCCCTGGACGAGGAGCTTCTCCTTCACCTGCGGCATCTGCGCGATGCGGCCGATCTCGGCGTTGAGGCGCGCCACGATCGGCGCCGGGGTGCCGGTCGGCACCGCGAAGCCCAGCCACGTCGCGACCACAAAGTCGGGGATACCCGCCTCCATCATGGTCGGCACGTCGGGCATGATGACCGAACGGTCCTTGGTGGTGACGGCAAGCGCCTTCAGCTTGCCGGCCTTGATCTGGCTGACCACGGTCGGGGCGTTGAAGAAGCCCATGGTCACCTCGCCATTGATCACCGCGAGCACGGCGGCCGGCGCGCCGCGATAGGGCACGTGCTGGAGCTTCACGCCGGTACGCTGCTCCGTGATGACGCCCGACATGTGGAGGCTGCTACCGACGCCGCTCGACCCGTAGGTGAGCTCGCCCGGCTTGGCGCGCGCCTGCGCGATCACGTCGGCGACGGTGTTGGCCGGGTTGGCGGTCGACACGACCATGACGTTGGTCAGGATGCCGGTCGTGGCGATCGGAATGAGATCCTTCAGCGGATCGTAGCCCGGTGATTTGTAGAGGCCCATGTTGAACACGGTGGCGCCCTGCGAGGTGAGGAGCAGCGTGTAGCCGTCGGCCGGCGCCCGTGCGCCTTCGGCCGTGCCCAGCAGGCCGCCGGCGCCACCCTTGTTGTCGATCACGACCGGCTGGCCCAGCGCCTTGGCCAGCTCCTCGCCGAAGGTGCGCCCGACCGTGTCGGCGCCGGCGCCAGCGGCGAAGGGGATGATCATGCGGATGGGGCGCTCCGGCCAGTCGGCGGCCCGTGCCGGCGCGGAAGCCAGGAGCGGCAGCGAGAGGAGCAGGGCGCCCGTCAGGGCATGACGGCGCAGAATAACCTGTCGTGGCGAGACCATTGGCGACCCTCCCGGGGTGCATTGCCCGGCTCGCTGCCGGGTCTGATCGAGGGAGACAATACTCCCGCAGCCGCGCCGATGTCAGTCGGCATCACTTACGCTTGAGGTCGCCTGCCGCGCGGGACCGTGTGGCGCTAGACTCCCCGCAAAGGAGACACAGCCATGAAGCTCGGTGCGATCGCGGCGATGGCGTTGGGGGTGGGGATGCTCGGCGGCTGCCAGAGCATCACCTACGAGAAGGCCGGCGCCGCGCCCCAGCAGGTCGAGGCCGACACCAAGGCCTGCCAGGAATATCAGCTGCGCCGCTGGATCGCGATGGGCGGCAACTACGTCGAGAACATGGATCGCGATGAGTTCGAGAAGCCGTGCATGGAAGCGCGCGGCTATCGTCAGGTCATGGTGCCGAGCCGCTCGTAGCGGCCCGGCCCTTTCTTTCCCGGGTTCGGCCTATTTGTCGAGCCAGACGTCCTCGAAGCGCGAGCCGTTGTAGAGGCTGTTCACCATCGGGCGGAAACCCTTCACGTGGGGGTGCCAGCAGCTGCCCGAGGCGTTCCACATGATGATCGGACGGAAGCCCTCTTCGAGGATCTGCTTGTCGATCTCCCAGACGAGCTTCTTGCGCTTCTCGATGTCGCGCTCGGCCGACTGGATCGGGAAGAGCTTCTCGATCTCGGGATTGCAGTAGCCGACATAGTTGCGCTCCGACTTGCAAGCATAGTGCTCGAAGTAGGTCTGGTCGGGATCGTCGACGCCGTTGCCGGTGGTATTGAGGCCGATGGAGTAATCCTTGCGCGCGACCTTGTTGAACCACAAGGCGGTGTCGACCAGGTCGAGTTCGCCGTCGATGTAGATCTCCTTGAGCTGGTCGATCAGGATGACGGCCGGGTCCCTATAGAGCAGGTGGTTGCGGGTCGAGACCTTGAGCTTCAGCCTGTTGTCGGGCCCGTAGCCTGCCTTCTTCATGAGGGCCTGCGCCTCGGCGCGGTTCTTGGCGACGTCGGGCCCATAGCCCTGGACCTTGTCGAACATCTCCTTCGGCATGCCCCAGACGCCGCCGGGCGCCGGCTCCATGACGCCGCCGGCCTCGCCGTAGCCCTGGGCCAGGATGTCGATGAACGACTTGCGGTCGATGGTGAGCAGCATCGCACGGCGGATGTCGGCATTGTCGAACGGCGGTGCCGTGCTGTTCACGATCAGGTTGGTGCTGTTGTTCATCGGCGCGACCTCGCAAATGGCACTGGAGGCCTGCGCCTTGATGTCCTTGAGCAGCGGGATGGTGACGGCGTAGGGCGCCGTCATGTCGTAGCGGCCCGACACGAAGCCCAGCATGGCGGTGCCGCGGGCCGGCACGATCGGCATCTCGATGGCGTCGAGGTAGGGCTTGCCCTTCTTGAAGTAGTCGGGATTGCGGACGAGCTTGACGATTTCCTTCTGCTTGAACTCACCGAGCTTGAAGGGACCGGTGCCGATCGGCTTGGTGCGCATCTGCGCCGTCGGCACGTGGCACGAGTAGACGGGACTGTAGCCCGAGGCGAGCAGGATCAGCAGCGACGGCTGCGGCTGGCCGAGATGGAAGGTCACCTCGCGGTCGCCGTTGGTCGTGACGTCCTGCAGGTTCCAGTACCACGAGGTACGCGGGTTCTTGCGCAGCTTGTGGGTCTCGCTCTTGCCGGCGAGCATGTCCCACGTGCACTTCACGTCGGCCGAGGTGAAGGGCTTGCCGTCATGCCACTTCGCATTGCCGACCAGCTTGAAGGTCAGCTTCTTGCCGTCGCCGCTCCACGACCAGCTCTCGGCGAGATCCGGACGGATCGTCTCGAGGCTGTTCTGCGGAATCTGCTGATCGAACATGACGAGGTTGTTGTAGATCCCCATGAAGGGCACGACCGTGGAGGTCGTCGCTTCCTCGTGGATCGACGTGCTCGGCGGATTGTCCGCGATGTACATCTTGAGGGTGCCGCCGCTCTTCTGAGCGAGTGCGGGCGTCGCTGACAGGCCAAGGGCCGCAACGACGCCAAGAATCCTGATCGGTAAACGCATCAATTTATCCTCCCATGCCCCGTTGCAGAGAGGATGACGTGGAGCCGGCCCTCCGTCGAGAGGGCCGGTCCGGCTAGCGGTTCGGGCTGGAGAATCCTTGCCTAGCGGATCATGGCCCGAAGTTTCGACGATATCAGATCGGCGGCAAGTACGAGGACCAGGATCACGATCACGCAGGCCGCCGTATCCTCGTAGGCGAAGAGCTTCATCGAGCTGATGAGTTCGAAGCCGATGCCACCTGCGCCGACCATGCCCAGCACGGTCGAAACGCGGATGTTGGTCTCGAAGCGATAGAGCACGACCCCGATCCAGGCGGGCAACACCTGCGGCAACACGCCGAACACGATTCGCTGCAAGGTGCCTGCACCGGCGGCGCGCAGCGCATCGAGCGGACCCTCGTCGATCTCCTCGATCGCCTCGGCGAAGAACTTGCCCAGCATGCCGGCGCCGTGCAGCGCGATGGCGAGCACGCCCGCGAAAGGGCCGAGACCGACCGCGGCGACGAAGATCAGTGCCAGGATGATCTCGTTGATGCCGCGCATCACGTTCAGCACCTGACGCAAGGCATGGAACACCCAGGCATAGGGCGAGAGATTTCGCGCTGCGAAGAAACAGACCGGAAGCGCGAGCACGATGCCGAGCAGCGTACCCCACAATGCGATCTGCACCGTCTCGATCGCGGGCTGCACCAGCTTCTGCATAAAGGCGAAGTTCGGTGGCAGCATGCGGCCGACGAAGTCGCCGATCCAGGGCAGCCCGTCGATGAAGCCGGTGATGCTGAGGCGAGTGCCGAGGGCCGACCACCAGAGGATCGCGACCGTGGCGCCCAGGATCGGGAGCATGATCCACCAGCCGAGCGGACCGCGCGGCTTGTTGACGACGAATTGCAGGGACATTCCTAGGCCCTCCCTTCGACGGAGGCGGTGGTTGCCGCCAGCGTGATCTCGGCTTCCGCCGCGGCGCGGCGGCGCTCGGTGAGGCGCTGGGCCGCGTCGAGCACGTTGGGATCGTCGAGACCGGGATAGATGCTGCGGATCACGTCGCCGCTCACGCCGGCGGGCGAGCCGTCATAGACGACGCGGCCGGCCGACAGGCCCACGACCCTCTCGGCGAACTCCAGCGCATAGTCGATCTGGTGGAGATTGCAGAGGACGGCGATGTTGGATTCCTTGCAGCTCTTCTTCAGGTAATTGAGAACGGTGCGCGAGGTCTTGGGGTCGAGGCTCGCCACCGGCTCGTCGGCCAGCATGAACTTGGGCTGCTGCGCCAGTGCACGGGCGATGCCGACCCTCTGCTGCTCGCCGCCGGACAAGGCGTCGGCGCGGCTGCGGGCCTTGTGCGACATGGCGACCTGCTCGAGGCAGTGAAGCGCGATCTTCACGTCGGCCTCGGGAAACAACTGCAGGCTGCTCAGGATCGGCGAGAGATCGGCCATGCGGCCGACCAGCACGTTCTTCAGCACGCTGAGGCGCTTCACCAGATTGTGCTGCTGGAAGATCATTGCGACGTTGCGCCGGAGCAGACGCAGGTCGCGGCGGTTCGACGACAGCGACGTGCCGTCGACCACGATGTCGCCGGCGGTCGGCTCGATCAGCCGGTTGATGCAGCGCAGGAGCGTCGACTTGCCGGCACCCGACGGTCCCAGCACGACGACGAATTCGCCGGGCCGGATCGAAAGGTTGACGTCGCAAAGCGCCTGGAGGTCGCCATAGGATTTGGCGAGGCCGCGGATTTCGATCATCGGTCGATCTCCCTGGAGCGGTGCAGGCGACTACTTCTGCTTCTTCAGGTCGATGTTCGCGAGCTTGGCGGTCTCGCGCACGACGTCGTAGGCCTGGTCGTTGGTTTCCTTGAAGCCGTTCAGCTTGCCTTGGTCGGACCAGTTGAGGTCCTTGATCGACAGGAACGCGGCCTTCACCTTGGCCTTCGTTTCGGGCGAAAGATCCTTGCGCCAGACCATGGGCGATTCGGGGATCGGTGCCGATTCCCACACGACCTGGATCTGGTCGGCCTTGATGTGGCCCTTGGCGATGGCGGCATCGAGAATGCGGTCGGCGATGGTCGCGGCATCGACCTTGCCGTTGGCGACGGCAAGCGCGTTGGCGTCGTGCGCGCCGGTGAAGATCACGGTCTTGAAGTCTCGCTTGGGCTCGATGCCGGCCTTGAGCAACCCGGCGAGCGGGAAGGCGTAGCCCGAGGTCGAGGCGGGATCGACGAAGGCGAAGTTCTTGCCCTTGAGGTCGGCGAGCGTTTTGATGCCGCTCGACTTCAGCGCGATGATCTTGGAGTGATAGTAGGTGCGGCCGGCCTTGGCGGTCTCGGCGATGGCGAAGGCCTCGACCGGCGTCACGGTGGTGGCCAGCACGTAGGAGAACGGCCCGAGATAGGCAATGTCGAGATGCTTGGCCCGCAATGCCTCGATGACGCCGTTGTAGTCGGTGGCGACGAAGCCCTGGACCTTCATGCCGGAATTCTTCTCGACCGCGTCGAGGATGTCCTTGCTCTGGGCCAGCATCGCCCGCGAATCCTCGGAGGGGATCAGGCCGACCTTCAGCACCTGCTGCGCTTGTGCCGGTCCGCCAAGCAGGAGGGAACCTGCGGTGAGAAGCCCGAAATCGCGACGCGTCATCCTGGTCATTGTTGCTTCCTCCTTGTTTTGCTTTTCTTCGACTAAGCGGCCATTTCGGCCAACAGCGCCTCCCGGCGTCCGATGAAATTGCGGCCGCGGTCGCCGGCCAGCGCGTCGTCGACCAGGCGAGCCCAGTCGCGGGCGGCGATGCCGTGCGCGGTGGCGTCCGGCGAGATGCCGAGTTTCTTCAGGAAGGTTTCGAGGCGCGCCGCGCCCGCCACCAGGTCGTTGCCGAAGATGCGCCGCAGCGAGGTGTCGCAGGCGGCGTCGCACCCGGCCACGGCGCGCATCACCATCGGCAGGCTGAACGAGCAGGCGATGCCGTGCGACACGCCGTGATGCAGGGTCAGGTGATAGGACAGCGAATGGGCCAGCGCCGTGCGGGTGTTGGAAAAAGCGAGGCCCGCGAACAGGCTGGCGCGCGCCAGCCGCGTGCGCAGCGCCTCGTTCCTGAGGTCGTCGGCCAGGAGCGGCAGCGCCTCGATCACCTCGCGCGCGGCGACCTCGGCCAGCGAACTCGAGACCGGATTGGCGTTGACGTTCCAGATGCTTTCCAGCGCATGGCTGAGCGCGTCGAGGCCGGTGCTGATCGTGATGGCGCGGGGCAGGCCAAGGGTGAGCAGCGGATCGACCAGCGCCGCCTCGGGGTAGAGCGTCTCGCGGGCCAGCGAGTACTTCTTCATGGCGACGGTGTCCCACACCGTGGCCCACGAGGTGACTTCGCTGCCGGTGCCCGCCGTGGTCGGGATGGCGATGATCGGCGTGCGGCCGAGCGCGTCGCCGTCCTTGCCGGTCTCGAGATGGCGCCGCACCGTGTCGAAGTCGCCCTTCGCGGCGGCCAGCACCTTGGCCGCATCCATCACCGAACCACCGCCCAGCGCGACGATCGCCTCGACCGGTTGCGTCGCGGCGGCATAGGTGCGGCAGGACTCCGCGAGGCCGATGAAATCCGGGTTGGGGCCGATGTTGCTCACCGTGACGGCCGGGGCACCGGCCTGGGCCACGACGCGCCGGGTCAGCTCGGCGAAGATGCCGCCGCCATTGGCGTCGTCATAGGTCACGAGGCAGTAGGGGCGGCCGGCCAAGGCCTTGCCCAGCGTCTCGAAGACGCCCGTGCCGAACTTCACGTCGACCGGATTCCGATAGCGCCACATCCGCGCTTCACTCCCTTGGCTTTACGGCTTTGGCCTTGTCGGCCTTTTGACAATCCTCCGGCCGCCTCTCACATTTATCCAATTCAAACATTCTCGAACTGGCATTGAGAAAATCAATATGAGGCACACGCAGCTCCGGTCCTTCCATGCCGTGGCGCAGCGGCTGAGCTTCACCGCCGCCGCGCGCGAGCTGGGCGTCAGCCAGCCGACCATCACCACGCAGGTGAAATCGCTGGAGCAGGAATTCGGCGTCGAGTTGTTCGTGCGCCGCGGCCGACGCATCGAGCTCACCGAGACCGGTGGCGGCCTTCTGGACATCACGCGCCGCCTGTTCGCCGACGAGAAGGAAGCGGCCGACTATCTCAACGAGACGCGCGGCCTCAAGACCGGCCATCTGCGTGTCGGTGCGGTCGGTCCCTATCACGTCACCGACATGCTGGCGGCCTTCAATGCACGCCATCCTGGCCTCTATGTCTCGGTGACCGTGGGCAATTCGCGCGACACGCTGCGCGACCTGCTGGACTACCGGACCGACGTGGCGGTGCTCGCGCATGTCGATCCCGATCCGCGGCTGGTCGCCATTCCCTATCGCCGCCACCGCGTGGTCGCCTTCTGCCATATCGACCATCCGTTCGCGCAGCGTCGCGGCATTCGCGTGCGCGACATGGAAGGCCAGCGCCTGATCCTGCGCGAGGCGGGCTCGACGACCCGTCGCGCCTTCGATCAGGCGATGCGCGAGGCCCATGTCCGGCCCCAGGTCGTGATGGAGATCGGCAGTCGCGAATCGATCCGCGAGGCGGTCGCCAAGGGGATCGGCATGGGCGTCGTGTCGGAGGCGGAATTCATCCCCGATCCGCGCATCCGGCCGCTGCCGATCACGGATGCCGAGGTCTACACCTACGCCCACGTCGTTCACCTGAAGGAGCGGCAGAACGCACGTCTCGTGCGCGCCTTCCTTCAGGTTCTTGCGGGCTTGCTGCCGGTCAGTTCGCCATCCAGCCGCCGTCGACCATCAGATTCTCGCCGGTGATGAACGTCGCCTCGTCGGAGGCGAGGAAGAGAGCGGCATTGGCGACGTCCTCGGAACGGCCGAGGCGCGGTAGCGGCGTGCGAGCGTGGCTGTAGTCGATCCAGCGCGGCTCGACGGCGCGGCCGGTCTTGCCCGTGAGGATCTTCCCCGGCGCGACGGCGTTGCAGATGATGCTGTCGCGTCCGTAGTCGGAGGCGATCTGCCGCGTCATGTAGACTACCGCCGACTTCGAGACACCGTAGGAAAAATCCTCGGGCGAGGAGATCATGCCGTGCTGCGAGGAGATGTTGACGATGCGCCCGCGCGCCTCGTTGCGGATCTCCTGCGTCAGCATTCGGCGCACGGCGGCGCGGCACATCAGGAAGACGCCGGTGACGTTCACCTCCATCACCCGGTTCCATTCCTCGAGGCTGGTGTCGGTGAGCTTCTTGGCCGAGCGGATGGCGGCGTCGTTGACCACGATGTCGAGCCGGCCGGTCGGCAGGGCCGCCTGCCGCACCGCTTCCTCGACATCCTTCTCGCTCGACACGTCGCCCTGGAAGAACGGCACGTCCAGGATCTTGTGCGTCGGCTCGCCGCCTTCGACCACGGCCTCGGTGATGTCCATCAGCAGAAGGGTTGCCCCTTCCGCCTGGAACTTCCGGGCGATGGCACGGCCGATGCCCGAGGAGGCACCGGTGATGAGGGCGGTCTTGCCCGCGAGGCGGCCCATCTCCGGCGTCAGCCGCGTCGTACGCTCGCCCCGCCGTCGACCGGCAGGGTGACGCCGGTGATGAAGCTCGCCTCGTCGGACGCCAGGAAGAGCGCGGCGTTGGCGACGTCCCAGCCGGTGCCCATCTTCTTGCGCAGCGGCACCTTGGAATCGCGCTCGGCCTCGACCTCAGCGCGGCTCTTCTTGAAGGTGCGGGCGCGTGTGTCGACGGCCATCGGCGTGTTCATCAGGCCGGGCAGGATCACGTTCGCGCGGACGCCGTATTGCGCGTTCTGGTAGGCGAGCTGCTCGGTGAAGGACACCATCGCCGACTTGGTCGCCTTGTAGGCCACATAGGGATAGGTGGTGATGACCGCCATCGAGGAGATGTTGATGATCACGCCGCTCTGTTGGGCGCGCATGATCGGCAGCACGTGTTGGGCCGCGAAGATGCAGCTCTTGAGGTTGATCGCCACGCAGCGGTCGAAGGCCTCGCTGGTGATGTCGAGCAGCTCCGCGTCGCCGCCCGACAGCGAGACGCCGACATTGTTGTGCAGGATGTCGATGCGGCCCCAGCGGGCATGCGCGTCGTCGACCATGGCCTTGAGGTCGGCGTTGCTGGTCACGTCGGCCTTGAAGGCCATCGCCGTTCCCTGGTTGGCGCCGATCATCTCGACGGTTTCCTTCGCCGATTCGAGATTGTGATCGACGCAGAGGACCTTGGCGCCCTCGCGGGCGAAGGTGAGGGCCGTCGCACGGCCGTTGCCCATGCCCTCGCCGGGGCTCTGGCCGGCGCCGACGACGATGGCGACTCGATCTTTCAGGCGCATCACTTCACTCCCGGAATGGGGTACTGCTTCAGCACTTCCTTGTATTGCGGCTCGTTGTCGATCTGCATGGTGGCGAGCACGCGGACGACGGCGCAGTAGAAGGCGATGGTGAGCACTAGGTCGGTCATGTGCTCGTTGGACAGGTCCTTCTTGATCTCGGCGAAGGTGGCGTCGGACATTGCGAGGTCCTTCACCATCTCGCGCGCACCCCTGAGGATGGCCTTTGTCAGCGGCTCGAGGTTCGAGGGCTTGCCCTCGGTCTCGGCCATCAGGCCCTTGATGTCCTCGTCGGTGACGCCGAACTCCTTGCCGATCTTCACATGATGGGTGAATTCGTACTCGGATTTCTCCATCCAGCCGACCTGCAGGATGGCGAGCTCGCGCAGGCGCGTGTCGAGCTTGCTCTTGAAGCGGATGTAGCCGCCCAGCCCGCTGAAGGCCCGCGCCATGTCGGGCGAGTTGACCAGCAGCTTGTGCAGGTTGGTATTGCGCTTGAGCATGTCGCGATACTCGGGCGCGACCTGGTCGGGCTCGAGATAGGGCAGGCGGGCCATCTTGGTTGTTCTCCCGTTTATCCGTTGACTTGATTAGTGATCCTGTGAATCGCGCGCCGGACCCTGCAGGGTGACGCCGCCGTCGACGACGATGACCTGGCCGGTGATGTAGCGGGCATGGTTGCTGAGCAGGAAGCGCACGGTATGGCCGACATCCCATCCGGTGCCCTCGGTCTTGAGGACGGACGCCCTGGCGCGCTGCGCCCGCGCGGCCTCGCTCATGCCGTTGCCGCGAGCATAGACCATCGGCGTGTACATTGGGCCGGGGCAGATGCAGTTGACGCGGATATTGTCGCGGCCATGATCGACCGCCATCGCCTGGCTGAGGCCGATCACCGCCGCCTTAGAGGTCGTGTAGGTCGTGAGGCCGCGTGGCCGGAGTGCGGAGATCGACGAGATGTTCACGATCGAGCCGCCCTTGGCGGTCTTGATCATGGCCGGGATCGCATGCTTGGAGAGCAGGAACATCGTCTCGACGTTCACCTGCATCACGCGGCGATATTCCTCGGGCTTCTCCTCGACGACCGAACCGCGGCTGCCGATGCCGATATTGTTGTCGAGGAAGTCGAGCCGGCCCCAGCGATCGACCGCGGCGTCGACCAGCCGCTTGCACTCGGCTTCCTGCGTCATGTCGCCGGCATGGGCCGCGGCATGCTGGCCGCCCTCGGCCTTGATCATCTCGACCGTGCGTTCCGCGAGCTTCAGGTCGCGGTCGGCCACCAAAACGTGGGTGCCGGCGCGGGCCAGCAGGATCGCCGCGGCACGGCCGTTGCCGATGCCGTCGCCGGCGGCGCCACCGCCGGAAATGATCGCCACCTTGCCGGCGAGCCCGGCATCGTCCTCTGGACCTTTCACGAATTTCTCCTCAGGGCAGGCCGGCGCCGGGCACGTCCACGCGCATCGTCTCGATGCGGCCGGCCTTCTTGTCGGCGATGGCCGGCCCGCTGCCGGTGTTGGTGATGACGAAAAGCGTGCGGCGGTCCTTGCCGCCCAGCATGCAGGCGTAGGCCGCGCGCTCGCCGAGATCGAGCGCATGCGTGACCTTGCCGCCTTCGAGCACACGGACCATCTGATGCGTGAAGGCGCCGGTGACCCAGATACCGCCCTCGGCATCGAGGCAGATCCCGTCGGGATTGCAGGTCGGCGTCTCCGCCCAGACGCGGCGATTGGACAGCGTGCCGTCAGCGGCGATGTCGAAGGCCGTCAGGCACTTGGCGAAGGTCTCGGCGATGATCATCGTCCTGCCGTCGGGCGTAATGACCGTGCCGTTGGGGAACATCAGCCCGTCGGCCGCGGCATGGACGGAGCCGTCGGGGTCGACGCGGGCCAGCACGGCCGGACGCGGGCTCTCGCCGGCATGGCGGTCGAAACCGAAATTGCCGACATAGGCGCGGCCCTTGGCATCGACGATCATGTCGTTGCACAGGCCGGTCGCGATCGCGCCCAGCTCGGCCTCGACGGTGAGCTTGCCGCCTGCGAAGCGCATCAGGCGTCGGTCGGTCATGCTGACGATCAGCATCGTGCCGTCGGGTCGCCAGCCCAGGCCGGACGGCTGGCCGGGCAGTTCGACGATCGTCTCGGCCTTGCCGCTCTCGTCGACCGTGCGGACCTGATGGACGTAGAAGTCGGAAAAATAGAGCCGGTCGTCCCGCCAGCGCGGGCCCTCACCGAAGGAAAGGCCGTCGAGCAGCGGTTCGAGTTTCATGGGCACGTTGTCATCCTGAGCGAAGCGAAGGATCCTTCGCTGCGCTCAGGATGACACCCTTTGCGTTTGTCGATCATTGGCGGTCCCAATCAATCTTGAAGGAGTTGCCCTCGGGCTTCACGTAGCCGGCATTGGCGCCGGGGAAGTGGGCGGGGCAGAGCAACGCGTTGCTCTCGACGCAGTCCTCGAGGAGCTTGCGGCGCGAGACAGCGGACATCGCCTGGTCCCAGCAGAACTGGCTCGACCAGTCGGGGTGATAGACCTGGATCGGGTGATGCATGATGTCGCCCGAGAAGCAGGCCTGCTTCCCCTGGTCCTTCAGATTGATCGCAATCGAGCCCGGCGTGTGGCCGGGATAATCCTTGATGGTGAGCAGCGGATCGGGCTGGTGGTCCTTGTCGATCATCACGGCCTTGCCGGCCTCGACGATCGGCAGCACCGAATCGTCGAACGAGCCGTCGTTCACCTTGCCTTCACCCTGGCTCTTCCTCTCGCTTTCCCAGTGCGCGTACTCGCGCTTGGCGAACAGGTACTTCGCGTTGGGAAAGGTCGGCACCCAGCGGCCGTTCTCCAGCTTCGTGTTCCAGCCGACATGGTCGACATGCAGATGCGTGCACATCACGAAGTCGACGGACTCCGCGGGGCAACCGCAGGCCTTCAGCCGATCGAGGAACGGCGTGTCGAGGTTGTTCCAGCCCGCATTGTGCCGCTGCTTGTGATTGCCGAGACAGGTGTCGATCAGGATCGTGTGCTTCGGTGTCTTCACGATCCAGGTATGGACCGAGCCGATCAGCCGGTCGCTGCCGTCCTGCACATGCTCCGGCACCATCCAGCTCTTCTGGGCGTCGAAGGCTTGCTGGTCGAACTTCGGGAACATGCGGCCGGGCTTGAAGCCCGGGCCGCAGATTTCCTCGACCTTCTCGATGGTGGCTCCGCCCAGCTTTCGCACGGTCATGGCGTGGCTTCCTTCAGGAATTGAGGGCTAGAACGTCACGACGCTGCGGATCGACTCGCCCTTGTGCATCAGGTCGAACGCGTCGTTGATCTTCTCGACCGGCATCGTGTGGGTGATCAGCGAATCGATGTCGATCTTGCCGTCCATGTACCAGTCGACGATCTTCGGCACGTCGCGGCGGCCCTTGGCGCCACCGAAGGCGGTGCCCATCCACGTGCGGCCGGTGACGAGTTGGAATGGGCGCGTGGCGATCTCCTGGCCGGCGCCGGCGACGCCGATGATCACCGACTTGCCCCAGCCGCGATGGCAGCATTCCAGCGCCTGGCGCATCAGCTTGGTGCTGCCGACGCATTCGAAGCTGTAGTCCGCGCCGCCGTCGGTCAGCTCGACGAGATGTGCGACCAGATCCTTGTCGCCCAGCGTCGAGGGATTGACGAAGTGCGTCATGCCGAACTTGCGGCCCAGCGCCTCGCGCGCCGGGTTGAGATCGACGCCGACGATCATATTGGCGCCGACCATGCGCGCGCCCTGCAGTACGTTGAGGCCGATGCCGCCGAGGCCGAACACCACGACATTCGCGCCGGGCTCGACCTTGGCAGTATTGATGACGGCGCCAATGCCGGTCGTCACGCCACAGCCGATGTAGCAGACCTTGTCGAACGGCGCGTCGGGGCGAATTTTCGCCAGCGCGATCTCGGGCAGCACCGTGTAGTTCGAGAAGGTCGAGCAGCCCATGTAGTGATGGATCTTCTTGCCCTTGATCGAGAAGCGCGACGAGCCGTCGGGCATCACGCCCTGGCCCTGGGTCGCGCGGATCGAGGTGCAGAGGTTGGTCTTGCCCGAGAGGCAGGATTTGCACTGCCGGCATTCGGGTGTGTAGAGCGGGATCACGTGGTCGCCCTTCTTCAGCGACACGATGCCTGGCCCGACATCGACCACGACGCCCGCGCCCTCGTGGCCGAAGATCACCGGGAACAGGCCCTCGGGATCGCCGCCGGAGCGCGTGAATTCGTCGGTGTGGCAGACACCCGACGCCTTGATCTCGACCAGGACCTCGCCGAACTTCGGCCCTTCGAGATCGACGGTCTCGATCTCGAGGTTCTTGCCGGCTTCGAAACAGACGGCTGCCTTTGTCTTCACGCGATGCCCCCTCAAAACACTGGTGATCAAACCTAGAGCAGGGGGCCGCCCACCGTCTACGCTGCGGCGCGGCCGGCGAGCCTGTGCGCCATTTCCGACTTCGCCTCGCGGTATTGGCTGACCAGACGCCGGACGAGGTCGGCGGCACCTGGCACGTCCTCGATGTTCCCGACGCCGTGGCCGGCCGTGTAGATGTCCTTCCAGCGCTTCTTGTTCTCCTGCGCGCCGACGATCTTGCCGGGCAGGGTGGTGCGCAGCACGTCGAGGTCGATGCCGGCGGCAAGAAGGCTCGGCGTCAGCCAGTTGGCCGGGGCGCCGTCGATCGAGGCGGTGAGGAACACGTCGGTGGCGCGTGTGCCGAGGATCATGTCCTTGTGTGCCTGTGCCGCCATCGCCTCCTTCGTCGCGATGAAGCGCGTGCCGATATAGGCGAGGTCGGCACCCATCGCTTCGGCCGCCAGCACGTCGCGCCCCGTGGTCTGGCCGCCCGCCAGCACGACGGCAAAGCTGTCGCCGAGCTGTCGCACCTCGTTCATCAGGGCGAAAGGATTGATCGTGCCTGTATGGCCGCCGGCGCCGCCCGCCACGGCGATCACGCCGTCGACGCCGGCTTCCAGCGCCTTCTCGGCGTGCCGCCGGTTGGCGATGTCGTGCAACGCCACCGCGCCCCAGCCATGGATACGCTTGATGGCATCGCCCGGCGCACCCTTGGAGGTGAGCACGACTGGCACCTTGTATTTCTCGACCAGTTCGAGATCGCCCTGATAGCGCGGGTTCGAGGCATGGACGACGAGATTGACCGCCCAGGGTGCGGGCTTCTTGCCGGCATCCTCGAGGCGCTTCATGCCCTCGACCATCTCGTCGAGCCAGCCCTGGAACTCCTCGCGGCTGCGCGTGCCGTGGGCGGGGAAGCTGCCCATCAGCCCTTCGCCGCAGCAGGCGAGCGTCAGCGCCGGATTGGAAACCAGGAACATCGGCGCGGCGATGGCGGGGATCGCCATGCGCTCCATCAATCTGTGCACTTCGGCGCGGGGCATGTCTCAAACCTCTCCGATGGTGGGCGTGGTCGAGGTCACGCCGCTGTCGTTCAATTGCTTCAACTGGTTCGCGTCGTAGCCCAGCAACTCGCGCAACACCTCGTCGGTGTGCTGGCCGAGATCGGGCGCGGGCCGTTCGATGACGAGGCCTTCGCCGCCGAGGCGGTAGGGAAGGCCTTTCACGAGGCCCCCGTTCTCGTCGCGCACCAGGGTCACGCCCTGCAGGGCGGTGTCGCGCAGAAGATCGTTGCCGTCGAAGCAGGGCGCGGCGGCAATGCCCCTGGCGAGCAGCGCCGTGACGGCGGCATCGCGCGGCTTGCTGGCGCAGAAATCAGCCATCGAGGGATCGGGCGCGTCGAGCGTGACCGCCAACCATCTGCCGTCAGCACACTGGTAAGAGTCCTGCTGTGCCACACCCGCCTCGGTATTGCCGCGCGGCGCCAGCCGGGCAGCGGCGAGAATTTCCTCGCCGAGCGTGAACGACGCGACTTCGCGCTGGGAGAAGTCGAGAAAGGCGCCCTTGCCGGTGCGGCGTGCTTCGGTGACGGCGGCGATCACGATGCCGGTGGCGAACAGCGACACGATCTGGTCGGGATAGTTTACGTCCATGCCCGAGATGCGCGGCTCCTCGCCCTCGTAGCCGGTGAGCGAGGCGATGCCCGACGTGGCATCGAGCGTGCTGCCGAACGAGACGTTCATGCGCTCGGGTCCGGTGTCGCCCTGGCTGGAGATGGCGGCGAACACCAGGCGCGGATTGATCGCGCTCAGCTCCTTGTAGCCGAGGCCCGCACGATCGAGCACACCGCGGCGGAAGTTCTCGACGACGACATCGCACTTCGCGGCGAGCTCGCGGATGACGCGCTGCCCCTCGGGATCCTTGAGATTCAGCGCCAGCCCGCGCTTGTTGCGGTTGGTGAAGCGGAACTGCGGCGAGCGGTTCCACCAGCCGTCGTCATTGTCGATCTTGCCGACGACGCGGAAGGGATCGAGATAGGCGCCCGACTCGATCTTGATCACGTCGGCGCCGAGATCGGCCAGCATCGCCGAGGTGTTCGCGCCCGCGGTCAGCAGGCCGAAGTCGAGCACGCGTATGCCGGCGAGAGGACGGTCATTCGCCTCCCCATTCAAATGGGGAGGTGCCGAGGTCTTCCGAGGCGGAGGGGTCATAGACCCTGTCAGCCGAGTCTTGCCCCCTCCACCCTCGTATGACGAGGGCACCTCCCCATTTGCATGGGGAGGCGAGAGGTCAGGCGCAGGGCGCGGCGAAAACGAGCGGCCGTTCCACTGCACCGGCAACTGCGGCAGCCGCAGCGTGCCCTCGGTCGGATGCAGCATGTCGGCCAGGAAGCCGCGCGCCACGTACTGCTCCGTCTGCAGCAGCTCCGCCGGCGAGAAGATCGGACCGAACGGCACGCCCTTGGCCTGTGCCGCCTTCTGGATCTCTTCGCGCGTCTTGCCGGCGAACCAGGGCGCCAGTGCCGCATAGAGTTCGGCGATGTTCTGGCGGCGGCCCGTCCGCGTGTTGAACTTCGGGTCGTCGAGGCGCGGATCGCCGACCAGCGCGCGGGTCGCGGGCCATTGCGTCACCGTGTAGACGACCGCGACATGGCCGTCGCGAGACGGCAGGACCTGGAATTCCGAGTTCCTGCCCTCGCGACCGGGCGAGGTGCCGGAGGCGGCGGCCCCCGAGGCCGCCTTCCAGTTCACCCACTGCATCACCTCGGCCAGCGACACGCGCACCGACGGCGCCGGCCGTCCCGCGTCGCGTGCGGCGAGGGCTGCCATCAGGCCGGTGAAGGCCGTGAGGCCGGCTGGATAGGAGGCCTGGTGTCCGCCGAGCTTCAATGGCTTGCGCGCGGGCTCTCCCACCATGTGCATCAGCCCGCCCAGCGCCTGGATCGCCAGTTCGCTGACGGGACGCTGCGCGGCGTCCATCTCGAGCGGAAAGGCCGCGATTTCGACCGGTGTGGCCTTGCCGGTGCGCAGCATCGACGCGACCGAAGCTGGCTCCTCGAACAGCACGACGTCGGCGGCTTCGACCAGACGCGCGAGCGTGCCGCGGCCGGACTCGCTGCCGAGATCGAGTTGCAAGGAGCGCTTCGACGTGTTCAGGAATTGAAAGAGCGCGCTTTCGCCCTGCGGGAGCAGCGGGGGCGCGGATCGCACCGGATCGCCGCCGGCCGGTTCGATCTTGAGCACGTCGGCGCCGAGGTCGGCGGCGATCTTGGCGGCGAGCGACGTCGCAAGACGCAGGCAGAGCGGCACTTTCGCGTCATTCACCTCGATGATGTGGAAACCTGCGAGCGGCAGGGCGGAAGCCTCGTTCATCGCGGGATGATCTGCGCAAGCCGGTGCTGCGGTCAACGCTGCGCGCATGCTACCGTCGCGCGTGACGGAGGACTTCATGGCACAGACCGGCAATCACAAGGGACTTACGTTCGGCATCTTCCTGGCGCCGTTCCATCGCGTGGGCGAGAACCCGACGCTCTCGATGGCGCGCGACATGGAGCTGATCGAATGGATCGACGAGCTGGGCTATGACGAGGCCTGGATCGGCGAGCACCATTCCGCCGGCTGGGAAACAATCGCCTCGCCGGAAGTCTTCATCGGCGCCGCCATCGAGCGCACGCGCTACATCCGCCTCGGCTCGGGCGTCACGAGCCTGCCCTATCATCATCCGCTGATGGTCGCGAACCGCTTCGTGCAGCTCGACCACATGTCGCGCGGCCGCACGATGCTGGGCTGCGGTCCGGGCGCGCTGCCGTCCGACGCCTACATGATGGGCATCGATCCCTCGACCCAGCGGCCGCGCATGGAGGAGGCGCTGGAGGCGATCATGCGCCTGCTCGAATGCAAGGAGCCGGTCACGATGAAGACCGACTGGTTCGAGCTGAAGGAGGCCAGGCTGCATCTCGCGCCCTACAGCTATCCGCATTTCCCCATCGCCTGCGCCAGCACCATCACGCCCTCGGGCATGATCGCCGCCGGCAAGCACGGGCTCGGCGTCCTGTCGATCGGCGCGGGCATTCCGGGCGGGCCGGAGATGCTCGGCAAGCAGTGGGGCATCTACGAGGAGACGGCGGCCAAGCACGGCAAGACCGCAGATCGTTCCAAGTGGCGCGTCGTCGTGAACGCGCATGTGACTGAGGACGACGAGCAGGCGCTGCGCGAGGTCCATGCCGGCGAGCGCCGCGAGACCATGACCTATTTCGAGGACACGCTGGGCCGCCCGCCCGGCCGTGCCGACGACCCGCTGCGCGACGGCGTGAAGATGGGCACGACCCTGGTCGGAAGCCCCGACACGGTGGCCAAGGGCATCGAGCGGCTGCTGGGCTTCTCGAACGGCGGCTTCGGCGGCGTGCTGTTCCGCGCCCACGAATGGGCGACGCGCGAGCAGACGATGCGCTCCTACGAGCTGTTCGCGCGCTACGTGATGCCGCGCTTCCAAGGCTCGCTCGACACGATCGTCAACTCGAACCAGTGGGCCAAGGACAACCGCAAGGGCATCTTCGGGCCCAACGTCGCGGCGGTGAAGAAGGCCTTCACCGACGCCGGCCGCGAGGCTCCCGAGGAGTTCCGCGCCCGCACGCCCGGCGCCCGCGATGTCTAAAGGAGAACCCGTCGTCTCGACCGGAGCCGAGCGTAGCTCGGCGTAGTGGAGAGACGACGGAGGTTTATGTCAGCCTAGAACGTCTTCTTCGTTCCCGGTTGGGCGTCGATCACCTCGATCGAGGTCTGGCCCAGCGCCGCCTTGTATTCGGCTGGCGTGCCCCTGAGGAACGGGTTGCTGGCATAGTGCATGGGCCAGGCCATCTTGGGCTTGATCAGTTCCTTGGTGGCGTAGGCGGCGGCCTTCGGGTCCATCACGAAGTGACCGCCGATCGGGATCAGGACAAGGTCAGGCTTGTAGTATTCGCCGATCAGCTTCATGTCGCCGAACAGGCCGGTGTCGCCCATGTGGTAGATCTTGAAGCCGTTCTCCAGCTCAATGATGAAGCCGCAGGGCTCGCCGGCGGCGTAGCTCGTGTCCTTGCCGGTGACCGGGTCCCTGAGGATCATCTCCGAGGAATGGTCGGCATGGACCATGGTGATCTTGACGCCGGGGAAGGGCTCGATGGTGCCGCCTTTGCTCATGCGCGGCACGAGATTGGCGGGCATCAGGCCGAGCGTCGCCAGCGTCTGGTTGAGGCCGGCTGGCGCCCAGATCGGCGCGTTGTTCTTCTTGGAGATCTCCAGCGCATCGCCCAGATGATCGCCGTGACCGTGTGTCACCAGGATCAGGTCGACCTTGCCGATCTTGTCGAGGTCCTTCAGCTCCGGCGGGATCCTGGTGGCGCCCATGATCCAGGGATCGATCATGATCACCTTGCCGCTCTGGGTGGTGAGCTTGAAGGCGGCCTGGCTGTACCAGAGCAGCTCGGCCTTGCCTTGCGCATGAGCCGTGCCGGCGAAGGCGAGGCAGGCGGCGGCGATCACGGAAAGAAGACGGAAAACCATGTGGCGGTGCTCCCCGATTGTTCCGCGGAGCCTAGCATCGTTCTTCGCAGCGAAAGAGCGCACTTTCCTGTGAGCCTGCGATCCCTCACCATGTGCACCGCACAATGACGAGGGAGATGGCACGCCTATGAGCATCAAGGGCAAGGCCTATATCGCCGGAATTTACGAACATCCGACCCGGCTCGCGAAGGACATTTCGCTGGCGCAGATCCATGCGCAATGCGCCAAGGGCGCGCTGGAGGATGCGGGTCTCACCAAGGACGACGTCGACGGCTATTTCTGCGCCGGCGACGCGCCGGGCCTTGGCCCGATGTCCATGGTCGAATACATGGGCCTCAAGGTCCGCCACGTCGATTCGACCGACACCGGCGGCTCCTCCTACGTGCTGCACGTCGGCCACGCCGCCGAGGCGATCGCCGCGGGCAAGTGCAAGGTGGCGCTGATCACCCTGGCCGGCCGCCCGCGCGCCGAGGGCATGGCGACCGGCACCGTGCCGCGCAGCCGCGGCGGCACGCCGACGCCCGACGATCCGTTCGAGTTCCCCTACGGTCCGACGGTGGTGAACATGTACGCGATGTGCGCCATGCGCCACATGTACGAGTACGGCACGACCTCCGAGCAGCTCGCCTGGATCAAAGTCGCGGCGTCGCATCACGCGCAGTACAATCCGCATGCGCTGCTGAAGGACGTGGTCACGGTCGAGGAGGTCGTCAACTCGCCGGTCATTTCCGATCCGCTGCACCGTCTCGACTGCTGCGTCATCACCGACGGCGGCGGCGCGATCGTCGTCGTGGCGCCGGAGATCGCGGCCAAGCTCAAGCGGCCGAAGGTCAAACTGCTGGGCTCGTCCGAGTTCGTGAAGACACAGATGGGCGGCAAGGTCGATCTCACCTATTCGGGCGCCCGCTTCACCGGCGCGGCGGCCTTCGCCGAAGCCGGTGTGAAGCCCGGCGACATCAAGTACGCCTCGATCTACGACAGCTTCACCATCACGGTGCTGATGCAGCTGGAAGATCTCGGCTTCTGCGAGAAGGGCAAGGGCGGCGCGTTCGTGGCCGACGGCAACCTGATCGCCGGCACCGGCAAGCTGCCGTTCAACACCGATGGCGGCGGCCTGTGCAGCAACCATCCGGGCAATCGCGGCGGCCTCACCAAGGTTCTCGAGGCGGTGCGTCAGCTCCGCGGCGAAGCGCATCCCAAGGTGCAGGTGCCCAATTGCAATCTCGCGGTCGCGCATGGCACGGGCGGATCGCTCGGCCTGCGGCACGGCAGCGCCACCGTCATTCTGGAAAGGGAGTAACCCATGGCCGAGACCAAGGAACGCAAGCTGCCCGCGCCGGCCATCAGCGACGAGACGCAGGCCTACTGGGATGCCGCCGGCAAGGGCAAGCTGCTGGTGCGCAAGTGCACCGCGTGCGGCCAGGCGCATCATTATCCGCGCACGATCTGCCCCTTCTGCTTCAGCGACAAGACCGAGTGGGTCGAGGCGTCGGGCAAGGGCACGATCTATTCCTACAGCGTCATGCGGCGCGCGCCGGTGCCCTACGCGATGGCCTATGTGACGCTGGCCGAGGGCCCGCGCATGGTGACCAACATCGTCGACTGCGACTTCGACAAGCTGAAGTGCGAGCAGCCGGTGACGGTCGTGTTCAAGCCGACCGACGGCGGCCCGCCGCTGCCGATGTTCACCCCGGCCTGACGCCGGCGTTCGGGGCCCGCGTCAGCGGGCCCCGCGCCTCTTCACGAGTTCGGCAGCGCCGATGTGCCGCGAACTCGAAGGCCAGGACATCAGCGGGCGACGTCGAACACATAGCGGTCCGGTCGCAGCAGCGCCGCCCGGACGCCGTGCTGCTCCAGCCAGTCCTTCCCGACGTCGGGTAGCGGCACGGCATCGGCCTTGACGCTCTCGAGCAACGGCGTCTCGCCGACGATTGCAAAGCGCGCCCCGATCACGTCATCCATCAGTCGGCCGTCGGCCAGCCTTGGCTGAGGGAAGATCATTCCGACCGGCGCCGCCGCTTCGGCTCTAAAGCCGGGGCCGAGCTGGGGCTGTGGAAAGTCGAAAAGCGACGCCCCCGCGGCAAAGCGGGCATCCCGTGCCGCGGCGGCGGCGGGATCGGTCTCCTGCAGGATGGCGCCGAGCCTCACCGCCAGCTCGATGAACGCGCGGACGTGAGGCACGCGTTCGCTCTCGTAGGTATCCAGCAACCCGTCATCGGACTCGCCTCTGACGACGGCCGCAAGTTTCCACGCGAGGTTGGCGGCATCCCTCATCCCGGCGCACATGCCTTGGCCGAGGAAAGGCGGCGTCTGATGGCAGGCGTCGCCCGCCAGCAGCAGCCTGCCCCGTCGCCACCCTTCGTGGACGACCGAGTGAAAAGTATAGACGGCGCTGCGTTCGAGCCTGGCATCCTGCGGCCCCACCCAGCGCTCGATCATCGGCCAGAAGATGGCAGGTTCGGCGAGGCGGGCGGGATCGTCGCCTGGCATCAGCATGATCTCCCAGCGCCACCGCCGGCCGCCGACATGGACGACCGTCATGGGCCGTGCCGGGTCGCAGAGCTGGATCGTGTAGTCGGGCAGGGCCTGCACCCTCGGCCGCTCGAGATCGCACAGAAGGTCGACCACCAGCCAGGGCTGGTGCAGGCCGAGGTCGTGCGAACGGCCGCCGATGGCGTGACGGACCATCGAGCGGGCGCCATCGCAGCCGACGACGAAACGGGCATCCAGTTCGTCGGTCGAGCCGATCTCGCGGCCGAGATGAACGCGCACGTTGGGAAAGCGCGTCAGGCCGGCGCGCAGGATCTGCTCGAGGATCGGTTGATGAAAATACCAGTTGCCCGCCCAGCCCTGCGGGCCGGGCCCCTCGAGGCCTCGCCGTACCATGAGCGCGACGCCGGTGGCGTTGACGAAGTGCATCCCCTTCGACGAGGCGCGAGACGCGGCGGCGATGGCTGGGGCGAGGCCGGCCGACTGGAAGATGCGCATGACCTCGCCGTCGAAGTGCACGGCGCGCGGTAGCGGATGGATGTCGCGCTCCTGGTCGTAGATGTCGACCGAGAGCCCGGCCTGCCCCAGCAGGTTGCCCAGCAGCGCCCCCACCGGTCCGCAGCCAACGATGGCGACATCGGGAACGGGGGGCGTCATGTTGCGTGTCCGGCGAGTGCTAGGACCTCAAGGCTTCCCACACGCGTTCGGGCGTCGCCGGCATGTTGATGTGCTTGCCACCCAGCGCATCGGAGATGGCGTTCATCACCGACGGCAGCGAACCCGCGCAGCCGGCCTCGCCGCAGCCCTTGGCGCCCAGCACGTTCGTCTTCGCCGGTACCGAGTGATAGTCGATCTTGAAGGACGGCGCGTCGCCGGCGCGCGGGATGGCGTAGTCGGTGAAGCTGCCGGTGAGCGGCTGGCCTTCCTCGCTGTAGACGACGTGCTCGAAGATCGCCTGGCTGATGCCCTGCACGACGCCGCCATGGCTCTGGCCCTCGACCAGCATCGGATTGATGACCGTGCCGAAGTCGCCGACCATCGTGTACTTCACGACCTCGACATGGCCGGTGTCGGGATCGATCTCGACTTCGGCGACATGCGCGCCGTTGGGGAAGGCCGAGGGCGCGGCCTCGTGGACGTGGCTGACGTCGAGCGTGTCGGGCACGCCTTCGGGCAGCTTCAGGCCGCCGCGCAGCTTGCTCGCGAGTTCCATGATGCCGATGCCGCGGTCGGTGCCGACGATCTCGAAGCGGCCGCGCTTGAACTCGATGTCGGCGGCCGAGGCTTCCAGCGCGACGCCCGCGATCTGCTTGCCCTTTTCGATCACCTTGTCGGAGGCTTCCACGATGGCCGCGCCCGACGCCATGATCGACTTCGATCCGCCGGTGCCGCCGCCGGCGATCAGCAGGTCGCTGTCGCCCTGCTTCAGCTTGATGCGGTCGAACGGGATGCCGAGCTTGGTCGTCAGCACCTGCGCGAAGGCCGACCAGTGGCCCTGGCCGTAGTCCAGCGTGCCGGTGATGATCGTGACGTCGCCGTTCTCCTCGAAGCGCAGCCCGCCCATCTCGTTCATCGGCGGCGCCGTCACTTCGAGATAGTCGCCGATGCCGATGCCGCGCAGCTTGCCGTGCTTCCGGCTCTCTTCCTTGCGCGCCTCGAAGCCCGCGACGTCGGCCAGTTCCAGCGCCTTGTCGAGCAGCACGGTGAACTCGCCGCTGTCATAGGTCGTGCCCGAGGCGGTCTTGTAAGGCATTTCCTCGGGCTTGATGTGGTTGCGCCGGCGCATCTCCATCTGGTCGAGGCCCATCTCGCGGGCAGCGGTGGTGATCAGGCGCTCCATGAAATAGTTGGCTTCCGGACGGCCCGCGCCGCGATAGGCGCCGATCGGCGAGGTGTGGGTGAAGGCGACCTTGGTCTGAACCTCGATCAGCGGCGTGCGATAGACCGCGGCGAGATTGCGCGAGACGCCCAGCGCGCCCATGGCGGCGCCGACGTTCGAGAGATAGGCGCCGAGATTGGCGTAGCCCTTCAGGCGCACCGCGAGGAAGGTGCCGTCCTTGTCGAGCGCCAGCTCGGCGTCGAAATCATGGTCGCGGCCGTGCTGATCACTGAGGAAGCTGCCCGAACGGTCGTCGGTCCACTTGACCGGACGGCCGAGCGCCTTGGAGGCGTGGAAGAGCCCGGCGTACTCGGGGTAGGGCGAGCCTTTCATGCCGAACGAGCCGCCGACATTGCCGGTGACGACGCGCATCTGCGCCGGCTTGATGCCGAGCAAGGCCGCCATCTGGTTCTTGAGGCCGAACACGCCCTGGCAGCCGGCATGGAGCGTCGAGCGGTCGGTCTCCTTGTCGTAGTGGCCGATCGCGGTGCGCGGCTCCATCGCGCAGACGACGATGCGGTTGCTGACGAGGTGCAGCTTCGTCACATGCGCGGCCTTGGCGAAGGCTTCGTCGACCTTCGCGCTGTCGCCATACTGGAAGTTGGCGCAGACATTGCCAGGCACGTCGTCGAACACGATGGGCGCGCCAGGCTGGGCGGCCTCGCGTGCATTTGTGACGGAGGGCAGGGCCTCGATGTCGAGCATCACCGCCTCGGCGGCGTCGCGCGCCTGCGCCTGGGTCTCTGCGACGACGAAGGCGACGGGATCGCCGACGAAGCGTACCTTGTCGGTGGCGAGCGAATAGCGCGTCGGCGTCTTCATCTGCGAGCCGTCGCGGTTCGGTACCATCATCACGGTCTTCAGCGGGCCATAACCGGCAGCGTTTAGATCGGCGCCTGTCCAGATGCCGAGCACGCCCGGCATGCCGCGCGCCTCCTCGGCGTCGATGCCTTTCAGCAGGCCGTGCGCCACCTGGCTGCGGACCATCACCGCATAGGCCTGGCCGGGAAGGTTGATGTCGTCGGTGTAGCGGCCCTGGCCTTTGAGAAGCGTGGGATCTTCCTGGCGAGGGACCGGCTGGCCGACGCCAAATTTCATCAAATCGGTCGTGTCGGCGGCGAGAGGCGCATTCATGGGTATTCCGCTTCGAAAAGTGGGGGATTTGAACGTCATCATAGCGCAGCGGGGCATGGGCTGTGCTAGGGATTCGGACATGTCGAACCTCGATCCCGTCACTTTGACAGTCATCCAGAACGGCCTGATCCAGGTCTGCAACGAGATGGATCTGGCTTTCGTGCGCGCGGCCTTCTCGCCGGTGATCTCCGAGGGCATGGACCGCTCGGACGGCATCTACGATACGGTCGACGGCTCGCTGATCGCCCAGGGCGAACTCGGCCTGCCGGTTTTCGTCGGCACCATGCAGTTTTCGACCCGCGCCGTGATTGAGCGGGTGAAGACGCACTATGCCGGCAAGGTCGATCCGGGCGACGTGTTCATCGTCAACGATCCCTATCTCGGCGGCACGCATCTGATGGATGTGCGCTTCGTGAAGCCGTTCTTCTACAAGGGCGAGCTGTTTGCCTGGCTCGCCAACACCGGCCACTGGCCGGATGTCGGCGGCATGGTGCCGGGTGGCTTCTCGGCCAGCGCCACCGAGGTCGAGCAGGAGGGGCTGCGCCTGCCGCCTGTGAAATTCTTCAAGAAAGGCGAGATGGACCAGGAGATCCTGTCCATCATCATGTCCAACATCCGCATCGCCGATCAGCGCATCGGCGACATCAAGGCCCAGGCCGCCGCGCTCACGACCGGCGAGGTGCGGCTCACCGAGCTGATCGACCGCTACGGTGCCGAGGTGGTGCGTGCCGCGATCGCGGAGATGCGCCACCGCGCCGAGCGCCAGATGCGCGCCAAGATCGCCGGTATTCCCGACGGCGTGTACGAAGGCATCTCGCAGGTCGACAGCGACGGCGTGGTCGACGAGCCGCTCACGATCAAAATGAAGATCACGAAGAAGGGCGACGAGCTCACCTTCGACATGACCGGATCGAGCCCGCCCTGTCGCGGCCCGATGAACAGCGTGATCGCGACCACCAAGTCGGCGATCTATCTCGCGGTAAAGCATGTCTTCCCCGACGTGCCGATCAATGCCGGTACTTTCGAGCCGCTGCGCATCGTCGAGCCCGCGGGCACGTTCCTGTACGCGAAGTATCCGCGGCCGGTATCGGGCTGCGCGGCCGAGGTGAGCCAGCGCATCGCCGAGGCGGTGTTCGCGGCGCTGACCAAGGCGATCCCCGACCTGCTGTTTGCCGCGCCGGCCGGGACCTCCGGTAACCTGGGTGTCGGCGGTTACGATCCGGAGCGCAAGCGCAACTACATCATGTATCTCTTCACCGGTGGCGGATATGGGGGCTTCCAGGGCGGCGACGGGTTGAGCAACGGCTGCTCGACGATCGGCATCTCCAAGATGCCGCCGGTCGAGGTGCTGGAGCAGTTCTATCCGGTGCTGTTCGAGGAATTTTCCCTGCGCGAGGGCTCGGGCGGCGCCGGCGAGTTCCGCGGCGGCTTCGGCATCAACTACGCGATCAAGCTGCGTCGCGGCGAGGCGCGCGTGTCGATGGTGATGGACCACGGCCGCACCGGGCCGCAGGGCGTGCTGGGCGGCCATGCCGGCGGTGCCAACACGGTGCAAGTCGACCAGGGTGGCCAGACCTACCGTCCGCCACATCTTTCAAAGGACCAGGACATCGAGCTTGGCGTCGGCGACGTCGTGCGCGTTTCGACCCCGGGCGGCGGTGGCTTCGGTGATCCCGCCAGGCGCAGCCGGGAGTCGATCGCCCGTGACGTGGCGCGCGGTTACTACACCGCCGCCGAGGCGCGCGATAAGTTCGGTCCGGCGCAGGCCGCCGAATGAGCGCTTATCGTCGTTCGTTCCTTGCCTTGCCGGTCGTCCTGCTGGCCGGCGATGCGCTCGCGCAGTCGGCCTCGTGGTTTCCGGTCGAGAGCGCCGACAAGTCGTTCTTCGTCGAGATGCCGGCCGCGCCGGTCTACAAGAAGATCGACACGACGACGCCGGCCGGCACGCCGTTCGTCTACCACTCCTACAGTCTCGAATACCGTCGCCTGTCCTTCGTGGCGCAGAGCGCGCTCTATCCGGCGGATGTCGACGTGCGCCAGCCCAGGCTCAACCTGCAATCCGCGCTCGACGATCGCGCGCAGCGTCTCGCGGGCGGCAAGTGGACCCAGGTCGACTGGAAGAGCGTGCAGGGTGCGCCGGCCGTCGAATCGATCGGTCCGCTGGCGGGCGGCAATGCTTTGCGCCAGCTCGTCGTGCTGAAGGGCAGTCGCTACGTGTCGCTGGGCTATCTCGCGCCGACCGATGCGATGCGCGCGCCCGAGGCCGAGCGTTTCTTCCGTTCCCTGAGGCTTTTGCCATGACCCTTCCGCGTATCCAGATCCTGGCCCTCGGCGGCACCATCGCGACGGCGCCGGATGCGTCGGGCGCCATGCAGATGGGCCTGGGCGCCGACGATCTCGTCGCGGCCGTGCCGATGCTGGCCGGGCTGGCGGATATCCGCGCGGAAACGGTGTCGCGCGTCGGCAGCCATTCGCTGTCCTTCGACCAGATGCATGTGCTGGCGGCGAAGATCATGGGTCTCGATGTCGACGGCGTGGTGGTGACGCAGGGCACCGACACGCTGGAGGAGACCAGCTTCCTGCTCGACCTGCTGGTCGAGCGCGATATTCCGGTGATCGTTACGGCGGCGATGCGCAATCCCGCACTCACCTCGCCCGACGGGCCGGGCAACCTGCTCGCCGCCGTGCGCGTCGCCTGCGATCCCTGGGTGAAGGTGCATGCGAAGTCGCTGGGCGTCGTCGCCGTGATGCTGGACGAAGTCTATGCGGCGGCGGACGTGCAGAAGGTCCATCCGACGCGCTTCAATGCTTTCGCAGCACCGCAGACCGGGCCGCTCGCCGCCCTGGTCGAGGATCGCGTCGTGCCGCTGTCGCTGCCGGTCCGCGCGCCGGTCGAAGCCGCGCGCAAGCGGCTGGGCGCGGCTTCGGAGGGCAGGGAGCAGCCGGTGGCGCTCTTGTGGCTGGGGCTCGACGAGCCCGGCTACATCCTGGAGGCGATGGTCGATCATCGCGACCAGCTCGGCTATCGCGGCGTCGTGATCGGCGCGATGGGCGGCGGCCACGTTCCCGAACGTGTCGCGTCGCTGGTGGGCCAACTCGGCGAGATCATCCCGACGGTCGTGTCGCCGCGCGCCGGCGGCGGGCCGCTATTGCGCGCCACCTATGGCGGCGTGAGTTCGGAGATCGCCCTGCGCAAGGCAGGCCTCATCTGGGGCGGTCGGCTCAACCCGCTGAAGGCGCGGGTGCTGCTGCAGGCGTGCCTGCGCGCCGGGCTCGACAAGGCTGCGATCGGAGAGGTCTTCGAGACTTTCGGTTAACAGTATTCGGCGCGTTCCTGCTTCGCGGCGGCGAAGCCGTGCATGCCCATGTGCCATTGCAGGGCGACGATCATGCCCTTGATCGGCTGCAGCAGGCCGATCGACAGCAGGATCACCATTGGCGCCCAGAGCGCGGCGTGCAGCCAGTAGGACGGCTGATAGACGATCTCGACATACATCGCGATCGGCACGACCAGATGGCCGACCAGGAAGATCGTCAGATAGGCGGGGAAGTCGTCGGCGCGGTGATGGTGCAGGTCCTCGCCGCAGGCATCGCAACGGTCGGCCACCTTCACGAAGGCGCGGAACAGCTTGCCTTCGCCGCAGGCCGGGCAGCGACCCATCATGCCCCGCAGAAGATAGAGACCACCCTTGCCAGCCATCGTGTCCTCCTGTTTGTCGTGCTTGTATATCCATACAGTAGGGCATACATTCAAGGACAAGGAGACAGATTGTATGGATTGGAGCCCTACACTCGATGCTATCGACGGGCCTGTCTATGAGGGCATCGTCCAAGCGCTGGACCGGGACATTTCCTCGGGCCGGCTGCATCGCGGGCAGCGGCTGCCGACCCATCGGGCGCTGGCCAGGACGCTGGGTGTCGATCTCACGACCGTCACGCGGGCCTACAATGAGGCGCGGCGTCGGGGCCTGACCGACGCCCGGGTCGGGCAGGGGACCTTCGTGGCCGAGAGCCGCGCCCGGCCGACGGGTCAGGCGGCTGCCGGCATCGCGGTCGACCTGTCGATGAACCTGCCGCCGTCGCCCCTCGAGGCCGACCTGGAGGGGCGCATCATGCGCGGGCTCGCCGCCCTGCAGCGCGACCACGGCTTCTCCGATCTCCTGAGCTACCAGCAGGCGGGCGGCAGCACCGTGGACCGAGGCATCGCGGCGGACTGGCTGCGGCGGCGCGTGCGCCATGCCGAAGCGGGCCGGCTCGTGATCTCGCCCGGCACGCAAAGCGCGCTGATGGCGCTGCTGCTGTCGGTGACACGGCCGGGCGACGTCGTGCTCACCGACCGGCTCACCTATCCCGGCTTCAAGTCGGCGGCCGCGTCGCTCGGCGTACGTCTCGTCGGCGTCGCGTGGGATGACGACGGCATGGATCCCTCGGCGCTGGCCGAGGCCTGCCGAATCCATTCACCGAAAGCGGTCTATCTCCTGCCGACGATCCACAATCCGACGACGCAGACGATCGGGCAGGCGCGACGCGAGCAGCTCGCGGCCGCGATCCGTCGTCACGATCTCGTGCTGATCGAGGACGATGCCTATGGAAATCTCGAGCCGAAGGCGCAGCCGATCGCCACGCTGGTTCCCGAGCGCAGCTATCTCGCGATGACCTTGTCGAAGTGCATGGCCCCCGGCTTGCGCGTCGCCCATGTGCTCACGCCCGATCGCGCCGCTGCGTCGGTGCTCTCCAATGCGCTGCGCACAGTGTCGCAGATGCCCGTGCCGCTGACGGTCGCACTCGTCAGCCGGTGGATGGCCGACGGTAGCGCCGATGCCATCATATCGGCAGTTGCAGCAGAAGCCGCCGCAAGACAGAAGCTGGCGGCGAGGGCGCTTTCAGGTCAGAGTTATCTCGCCCATCCGAAGGGACATCATGTGTGGCTGCGCCTGCCGGCCGCATGGACCCGGGCGGAGTTTGCCGCGCATGTTCAACGACAGGGGCTTGCGGTGGTTACGAGCGACAGTTTCAGCGTTGACGGCGAGCCTGAGCACGCGATCCGCATCGCGCTGGGCGCCGCGCGCAATCGCTCGGAGCTCGTTGCGGCGCTCGACGTGCTGGTCGTGGCGTTGAAGTCGCCGGCTTACGCGTCGCGTATCGTCTAGGAGAAGGACATCATGTTCGAAGCTTTCGACGCAGTCTTCCTGGCGAGGCTTCAGTTCGCCTTCACCGTCTCGTTCCACTTCATCTTCCCGTCCTTCTCGATCGGTCTGGCGAGCTTCCTCGCCGTGCTCGAAGGCCTGTGGCTGTGGACGGGCCGTCAGGTCTATCTCGACCTGTTCAAATACTGGCTGAAGATCTTCGCGCTCGCCTTCGGCATGGGCGTCGTATCGGGCATCGTGATGTCCTATCAGTTCGGCACCAACTGGTCGGTCTTCTCGGACAAGGCCGGACCCGTGCTGGGGCCGCTCATGGCCTACGAGGTGCTGACCGCCTTCTTCCTGGAGGCAGGCTTCCTCGGCGTCATGCTGTTCGGCATGAACCGTGTGGGCAAGGGGCTGCACTTCGCGGCGACGCTTGCCGTGGCGGGCGGCACCTTCTTCTCGGCCTTCTGGATCCTCGCCGCCAACAGCTGGATGCAGACGCCGGCAGGCTACGCGATCAACGCTGGCGGTCAGTTCGTCCCGGTCGACTGGTGGGCGATCATCTTCAATCCGTCCTTCCCCTATCGGCTCGTTCATACCGTCTTCGGCGCCTACCTGACGACGGCTCTGGTCGTCGGCGCCGTCGCCGCCTGGCACCTTCTGCGCGGACGGTTCGACAAATCGGCTAACAGCGAGGGCGTCCGCGTCATGTTCTCGATGGCGATGGGCATGATCACCGTCGTGGCGCCGCTTCAGATCTTCGCCGGCGACCAGCACGGGCTGAACACGCTGGAGCACCAGCCGGTCAAGGTCATGGCCATGGAGGGCCACTTCAAGAGCTATCCCGACGGCGCGCCGCTGGTCCTGTTCGGCTGGCCCGACGAAGCCGCCGGCAAGACTTTGTTCGCCGTGGAGATCCCCAAGGCGTCGTCGCTGATCCTGAAGCATTCGTGGGATGCCCCCCTGAAGGGACTCGACACGGTCGACCGCAAGGACTGGCCGCCGGTGGCTGTCGTGTTCTGGGCGTTCCGGATCATGGTCGGCATGGGCATGCTGATGCTCGCCCTGGCGGCGTTCAGCCTGCTCGCGCGCGTGCGCGGGAAACTCTACGATTGGCCGCTGCTGCATCGCCTGGCGCTCGCGATGGGGCCGGCCGGCTTCGTCGCCGTCATCGCGGGCTGGGTGACGACGGAAGTCGGACGCCAGCCCTACACGGTGCACGGCCTGTTGCGCACGGCCGACTCGGCGTCGGCTCTCGATGCGCCGGCCGTGGGCGCTTCGCTCATGGCCTTCGTCATCGTCTACTTCTTCGCCTTCGGCGCCGGCACCTACTACATCCTGAAGCTCATGTCCCATCCGCCACATCGCGGCGAGGAGGGGCCACGGCGCGACCAGCCCGTGCGGGCCGCGGGCCTCACGCCCGCCCCCGCCGTCGCCGAATCGCTCGCGACCGGCAAGGAGGCCTGATCATGCCATTCGACCTGCCGATGTTCTTCGCCTTCATCATCGCCTTCGCCATCCTGGCCTATGTCGTCATGGACGGCTTCGACCTGGGTGTCGGCATCCTGTTTCCGTTCCTGCCGGTCGGCCGCGAGCGCGACAGCGCCATCAATTCGGTGGCGCCGGTCTGGGACGGCAACGAGACGTGGCTGGTGATGGGCGGCGGTGGCCTGCTGGCGGCCTTCCCGCTGGCCTACGGCATGATCCTCTCTGCGCTCTATGCGCCGATCATCGCGATGCTGCTGGCGTTGGTCTTCCGCGGCGTCGCCTTCGAGTTCCGCTGGCGCGACCCGCGCCATCGCCCGCTCTGGGACGTGGCTTTCACCGGCGGCTCCATCGTCGCGGCTCTGGCGCAGGGCATCACGCTCGGCGCGCTGCTGCAGGGAATCGCCGTCCAGAACCGCACCTATGCCGGCGGATGGTTCGACTGGCTGACGCCGTTCAGCCTGCTCGTGGGCGTGAGCCTCCTCTGCGGCTACGCCTTGCTGGGTTCGACCTGGCTGGTGATGAAGAGCGAAGGCTCGCTGCAGGAGCGTTGCTACCGGCTGGCCTTCCGCCTGGCCATCGCCACGATCGTGGCGATGGCGGCGGTGAGCGCCGCGACGCCCTTCCTGCGCGACGCCTACTGGCTGCGCTGGTTCGCCTGGCCGCAGGTTCTTTTCACGGCCCAGGTGCCGGTGCTGGTCGCGGTCGTCACCTTCGTGCTGTTCTGGAGCCTGCGACGCGGCCATCACTACACGCCGTTCCTGATGGCGCTGGCCCTGTTCGGCTTGGGGCTCGCCGGCCTCGGCATCAGCCTCTATCCCTACGTGGTACCGCCGTCGGTCTCGATCTGGGACGCCGCCGCGCCGCACGACAGCCTGAAGTTCATGCTGCCCGGCGTGCTGGTGATGGTGCCCATCATCCTGGCCTATACCGGCTATTCCTACTGGGTGTTCCGCGGCAAGACCGGCCACGAGGGCTATCACTGATGGGCGGCCGGTGATGCCGAAGCCGCGTCAGTGGCTGTGGTTCGTCGGCCTGTGGGCCGGTGGCGTCGGCGTCACCGCCTTGGTGGGCTACGCAATCAAGTTCTGGCTGAAGTAGCGCTGCCGCGCGTCACGTCGTGCGGCGCATCGGCTGGCAATTGGCGGCGAGCGGCGCACCGCCACTGAGAGCCTTGAGCGTGCCGGCATTGTCGCGGCCGGACCATTCCGTCGTGGCATCGGCATAGCGGAAGCCCTGACCCACGCCCTGATATTCCAGGCGCCACGTCCTGTCGCCCATCGTTACCGATACCCGGTTCTTGGCGTAGACGACGGCGACTTCCTTTCGGCCTTCGCAGAGATACGCGATGCCCGTCGGCGTCGCCTCTTCGGGCGCCGGCCGCGGAATTCCGGTGTTTAGCGGCTGCTCCTGGGCAGTGCAGGCGCTGATCAGGGCCAACGCAACAATCGACAGGCGCTTCATGGTGCGCTTACCTCCTGGGGCGACCATAGCAAATCGCCGAGGAGACGGAATGCCCCTGTTCAAGCTGCGCGACGGCGCCGACCTTCACTACGAGGTGCAGGGCAGCGGCCCCGTGCTGTTTCTGGTCGCCGGTCTCGGCGGCGACGGGCGCTGGTGGGGCGACAACGTGTCCGACCTAGCCCGTCAATTCACCGTCGTCGTGCACGATCATCGCGGCACTGCGCGCAGCAGCCTGTCGCGGATCGACTACAGCGTGGCGCAGATGGCCGACGATGCGCTGCAACTCATCGAAGGGCTGGGATACGACAAGGTTCACTGGTGCGGTCATTCGACGGGCGGCGCCATGGGGCAGGTGCTGGCCATCGAGCATCCGCACCGGATCGACCGGCTGGTGCTGAGCGCCACCTGGGCCAGGACCGACGCCTTCTTCCGGCGCCTGTTCGAGATGCGCTCGCTGATGCTGCGCGAACTGGGGCCGGCGGCCTATCTGAAGGCGAGCGCACTGGCGCTGAACTCGCCGGCCTGGGTACGCGACCACGACGCCGATCTGATCGCCGCCGAGGCCAAGGCGCTCGACACGATTCCGGTTCCCGAGATCGTGCTGTCGCGGATCGCCGCCATCGTGGCGCATGACCGGCGCGCGCAGTTGCAGAAGGTGAGGGCGCCCACCCTGGCCCTCTGCGCCCGCGACGACACGGTGACGCCGCTCTACTTCACCGAGGAACTGGTCCGCCTGATCCCAGGCGCCCGTGCCTATGTGCTGCCGGACGGCGGCCATGCATATCCGAACGTGCACGGCGCGGAGTTTCGTCGTGTAATGACTTCCTTCCTGCTGGAGTCCTGAGCGCCATGAAAATCGAACCGCTGATCGCCGCCGCCGCCGCCGAGCTCACCGCCATCCGGCGCGACATCCATGCGCACCCGGAGCTGGGCTTCGAGGAGGAGCGCACCAGCACCATCGTGGCGCAGAAGCTGAAGGAGTGGGGCTGCGAGGTCACGACCGGCATCGGCAAGACCGGCGTCGTGGGCACGATCCGCGTCGGCAACAATCCGCGCGCCATCGGCCTGCGCGCCGACATGGACGCGCTGCCGATGGACGAGCTCAACACCTTCGACCATCGCAGCCAGCACAAGGGCCGCATGCATGCCTGCGGCCATGACGGCCACACCGCGATGCTGCTGGGCGCCGCCAAGTATCTCGCGGCCACGCGCAACTTCGACGGCACCGTGCACCTGATCTTCCAGCCGGCCGAGGAAGGCCGCGGCGGCGCCGAGGCGATGGTCAAGGACGGACTGTTCCAGAAGTTTCCCTGCGAGATCATCTTCGGCATGCACAACAGGCCGAAGCTCGACGTCGGCAAGTTCGCCATCCGCTCGGGTCCGCAGATGGCCGGCGGCGGCCTGTTCGACATCCACATCACCGGCAAGGGCGCGCACGGCGCGCGGCCGGAAACGGGCATCGACCCCGTCATCATCGCCACGCAGATCATCTCGGCGCTGCAGAGCGTCGTGTCGCGCAACGTCGCGCCGCTCGATTCGGCGGTGATCTCGGTCACGCAGATGCACTCGGGCGACGCCTATAACGTGATCCCGCAGGAGGCCGTGCTGCGCGGCACGATCCGCGCCTTCCGGAAGGAGACGATGGCCCTGATCAAGGAGCGTATCGAGACGATATCCAGCGGCATCGCGAAGACCCTGGGCGGCAGCGCCAAGGCCGACGTGCGCATCGCCTTCCCGCCGCTGGTGAACGACAAGGACGCGGTGAAGTTCATCGCCGACGTGGCGGCCGAGATCGTGGGACCGGAGAACATGAACCGCGAGGGTCCGTTCGTGATGGCCTCCGAGGATTTCTCCTACATGCTGGAGCAGGTGCCCGGCGCGTTCATCAACATCGGCAACGGCGGCGGCGAAGGCGGCTGCGAAGTCCATAATCCCAGCTACGACTTCAACGACGAGGCGCTCACCCTGGGCTCGACCCTGTGGGCGCGGGTGGTCGAGAAGCGGCTGGCGAAGGACCCGCGTTGACCGGCGAGGGCGGCGCCGGCCGGCACTGGCTGCTGCGGGAGCTTCCGTACGTGGCCATGCTGGTTCTGGCGGTCGGCGGCGTCATCGCCATGGGCTTTCGCGGGCCGGCGACCTACGGCTACTGGATGGCGCTGGCCCCGGTCTACGGTCTTGCGTGCATCTTTTCGGGCTGGCGGGAAGTCGACAAGACATCCGAGCATCTGCGGCTGGTCGTGACGCAGGCGCTGCACTGGCTGGCCTTCCTGGCGGCCATGTGGCTGATGTTCCTGCCCGAGGTGCGCGGTGTCGTGAACGACAATGCGACGAGCCTCGCGCTCCTGATCCTGCTGGCGCTCGGCACCTTCGTGGCCGGCGTTCACGCGCGGGTCTGGCGTATCTGCGTCGTCGGCCTCTTCCTCGCGCTGTCGGTGCCGGCGGTGGCGTGGATCCAGGATTCGGCGATATTGCTCCTCGTCGGTGCGCTGCTGGCCATCGCGGCCGGTGGTGTCTTCTGGTGGCTGTGGCGGCGCGAGACCGGCAGGATATGACCGTGCGCACCAGGGTCGTTCTCTGGACCGACTATGTCAGCCCCTACGCCTTCGTCGCCAAGGCGTGGGCCTACCAGCTCGAAGCCGACTACGAAATCGACCTCGAATGGCGGCCCTACACGCTCGACATCGCCTCGTTCCAGGGCTCGGTCGAGCAGCGCGATCCGCACCACTGGCGTCGCGTGCGATACGCCTACATGGACGCGCGCCGCTTCGCCAACAAGCAGGGTCTCGTCCTGATGGGCCCGAAGAAAATCTACTATGCGCGCACGATCAATGCCGGGATGCTCTACGCGCAGCAGCACGGCGTCTTTCGTGCCTACAACGATCTCGCCTTCGATCGCTTCTGGCGGCGGGACCTCGATCCGGAAAGCGTCGAGGCAGTGAGTGCTGCGCTGGAGCGGGCTGGCGCGCCTCCAGGTTTTGCCGCCTTCCTCGACGGGGAAGGCGGCGCCCGGCATGACGCGTTGCGCACCGAAGCCGAGGCGTCGGGGATCTTCGGCGTCCCGAGTTTCGTCCTCGATGGCGAGATATTCTGGGGCGGCGATCGAGTCTTTCTCCTTCGGGAAAGACTCGACGAAAAGGGCGTGCCGCGCCGACGTTAGGGTTCGGGCTTAGGGCTCCGGGCGATCCAGCGTGCGGTCGACCCGCTCGTGGAGGTTCTTCACGTCGCCGCGCTGCCGGCGGGCGCGCTCCTTGATCTGCCGCTTGGCGCGACGGAACGCGTCGTTCACCGCGAAGGTGGGATCGGCGAACCGTTCGTCGTCGTGCGACTTGTGATCGATGTTCACGTCGATGTGGCCCGGCAGCGCGATGTGGATGTTCACGCTGAAGAGGTTGCTCGTGCGGTGATGGCGCTCGGGCACCTGCACGATCACCTGGCAGGATGTCAGGCGGCCATGGAGCTTTTCGAGCGTCTCGACATGGTCGGTGATGAGAACATTCAGCGCTTCGCTGGGAGTGCCGCCCTGGTAGCTGATCCGCAATGGTGTTTCCATTTGAGCCTCCGCTTCTGTTCGCTCGCCCCGCACATGAACGTAGTCCATCGGGAAGGGGTTGCGGTTTCTATCGAGGACGTCCCGGCAGCCCTCTCTCCATCAGGTAAGTCTCCATCGCGTCATTCCAAAGGCCCGGGACGGAAATTATTTGATGACCGTTCAGGCCCGGCGGTGGTGCATACTCATGGAGCGTTCCGCGACCGCCGGCCGCCCTGAAAGCGGCGAAATTCGCGCGCGAATGCACGAGCCGATAAAAGGGATCGTTGTCGCCATAGAGCCACACCGACGGGTGAGGGAAAGGCACGCCGCGCCGGAACAGGTTCTGGTTGATCGATGGCGCCGACGAGCAAGCCTCACCCATCCACCCGCCGACGAAATTGATCGCGGCGCGCGCCACGGTCGGCTGACGGCCTGTCCAGGCAATCGCCAGGCTGCCGCCGCGAGACAAGCCGCCGACTGCCACACGACCGCGGTCGACGAAGGGCTGAGCGAGGAGCAGGGGGGTGATCGCATCTATGTCCCGCAAGGCGCGATCGGCGCCGGCCAGTGCGAGCGTCTCCTCGCAACTGTAGCCATAGGCACGGTTCGCTCCGAACCCCTCGTCGTAGAGACCTTCCGATCCGCCACGGCCACGGCGCGACGGCAGGATGACCGCCCAGCCGCGATCCGTGAACCACTGGGCGAGAACAGTCGGATTGTACGGCCGTGCAAACGCCGCCGGATCGTTGCCGCGGCCGGTCGAGCCATGGTGGAAGATCAGCGTGGCGAACGGGCCATTGCCGGCCGGCTTGTAGGTGATGGTGGCGAGCTTCACGGACTCACCGTCGATCGTGACTGGCACCAGGGCGCGGTTCTGTGCGGACGCGGGAAACGCCGCGACGGTAATCGTCGCGACGAGCCAACCAACGAAGCTGGAGAGCGGGGCTAGTCGCCCGCCGCGACGACCGTGGTGGCGTCCTTGGGGGGACGCACCGTGCGATGGCTCACCATGCGATGATGGAGAACGCGAACCGTGTCGCTTCCGCGGGTGAGGCAGACCCATGGGAAGAGACCGTGCAGGAAACAGGCGATCGAGCCAACCAGCATCTTGCTGCCGAAGCCAAAAGCCATCCCCATGTGCTGGAGATAGGTCTCGTTGACCGAGGCGGGGTGTTCGGTAAAGCGGCGGATCATGCGGATGATTGTACCGGCGCCGGACGGAAACGGCTTGCTAGCTTTGCGCCATCATGGCCTAGATTGAGAATCACATTTCGCGAGAAAGCCGATGGCCGGAAAATTCACACTGGATTCCTTCGACAAGAAGATTCTGGATTGCCTGCAGGACCGGGCCGACATGCCGCTGGCCGAGGTCGCGAAGCGTGTCGGCCTGTCGACGACGCCCTGCTGGCGGCGCATCAACCGCCTGCAGGAGGAGGGCATCGTGCGTTCGCGCGTGGCGCTGCTCGACCGCAAGGCGGTGAATGCCGGTGTCACGGTGTTCGTGGCGGTGCGGACGGCGCAGCACAACGCCCAGTGGCTGACTCGCTTCGCCAGGGCCGTGGCCTCGTTTCCGGAGGTGATGGACTGCTATCGCATGAGTGGTGAAATCGACTACCTGATCCGGCTGGCCCTGCCCGACATCGAGGCCTACGACGCTTTCTACAAGCGCCTGATCGCCAAGATCGAGCTGTCCGACGTGACCTCGATGTTCGCGATGGAGGAGATCAAATCCACCACGCGGTTGCCCCTCACCTACTTGCCCTAGCCTCTCACGGCGGCCGGCCTTAGGATCGCGCGTTTGCATGACAAGACCGCAGGGGAAACGATGAATACGGGCCCGAACACTGGCAAGAACCGCAAGAAAGTGCTGATCGTCGGCCGCATGCCGGAGGCGGGGATCGCCGTCCTCAAGGCGCGCGACGATGTCGACTACGAGATCCTGACGGACGACCGCGTCCCGTCGCTGCACCCGAAGCTCGCGGACGCCAATGCCGTGACGCTGGGCGCTACGCCGTTTCGCCAGGCCGAGCTCGACGCGGCACCCGGCATGATGGTGGTGGCCCGCCTCGGCGTCGGCTTCGATGCCGTCGAGATCCCGGCGCTGAACAAGCGCAAGATCCCGCTGATGACCACCGGCATCGCCAATTCGGTCTCGGTGGCGGAGCACGCCATGTACATGCTGCTCGCCTCGGCGCGGCTGGTGAAGAAGTACGACCGCTTCGTGCGCGAGAAGGGATGGGCCGAGCGCCTCTCCGACCTGCCGGCCGACCTGTCGGGCAAGACCATCCTGGTCGTCGGCATGGGCCGCATCGGGTCGCGCACCGTGAAGCGCTGCGTCGCCTTCGATATGGAGGTCCTCGTCCTCGATCCCAACATCTCCGAGACCGAGATCAAGAAGGCCGGCGCCACCAAGGTCACCGACCTCAAGGCGACCCTGCCCAAGGTCGACTTCGTGTCGGTGCATTGCCCCAAGGCGCCCGAGACGATCAACATGTTCAACAAGGAGACGCTGGGCCTGATGAAGCCCGAGGCCTTCCTGGTGAACACCGCGCGCGGCGGCATCGTGAACGAGGATGCGCTGTTCGACGCGCTGAGCAGCGGCAAGCTGCGCGGCGCCGGGCTCGACGTGCTCGACAAGGAGCCGCCGGAGCCCACGAACAAGCTGTTCACGCTGGAGAACGTGATCTTCAGCCCGCACATGGCGGGCGTCACCAAGGAAGCCAGCGACCGCATGGCCGTCACCGCCATCGAGAACATCCTGAGCGTGTTCGATGGCCGGCCCAACGCAGCCAACGTCGTGAACAAGGAAGTGCTGGGCTAGGGCTCGCACGGCGGCATCGATTGCAATCGATCGATGCCGCAACCGGCAAGGGGATTTCGATGAAGTACGGACCGCTGGGCCGCTCGGGCCTGATCGTCAGCAGGATCTGCCTCGGCGGCAATTCGTGGGGCGCCAAGGGCCGGCGCGGCTGGGGCAAGTTCGACGAGTCCGAGGCGCCGGCGTATTTCAAGCGGGCGCTCGACGTCGGCATCACCTTCTTCGACACCGCCGACACCTACAATTTCGGCCGCTCCGAGGAGATCATGGGCGCCACGCTCATGAAGATGGCCAAGCGCGAGGAGTTCGTGCTGTCGACCAAGGTCGGCATCCGCATGAGCGAGAACCAGAACGACGTCGGCACCGGCCGCAAGCATCTGATGGCCTCGATCGATGCGCAGCTCAAGCGCCTGCAGACCGATTACATCGACGTCTACCAGGTCCATCGCCTCGATCCGCACACGCCGATCGAGGAGACGATGTACTCGCTCGACCAGATCGTGCGCTCGGGGAAGGTCCGCTACATCGGCGGCTCGACCATGCCGGCCTACAAGTTCGCGCAGATGGTGATGGTCGCGGACTGGAAGGGCTATGCAAGGCCGATCGCCATGCAGAACCTCTACAATCTGATCCAGCGTGAGGAGGAGCACGAGATGAACCGGCTCTGCCTCGAGCAGGGCGTCGGCCTCATTCCCTATTCGCCGCTGGCGCGCGGTTTCCTCGCGGGCAACCGCAGCAAGGAGGGCGGCGGCTCGACCGAGCGCGCGAAGAACGACACCGTCGTCAAGGACGGCACCTATCGCGACTGCGACTGGGAGATCGTGAAGCGGCTGAAGAAGATCGCGAAGGAGAAGGGCTGCACGCCGGCCCAGGCGGCACTCGCCTGGCTGCTGCACAAGCCGTACATGGGCTCGCCCATCATTGGCGCCACCGGTCTCGACCAGCTCACCTCCGCCGCGCAGTCGACTGAGATCTCGCTGACGCCCGAGGAGAGCAAGCTGCTCGAGGCGCCCTATCAGTTCCGCGTTTCGCCGGTCAACTGAGCGCGCCGGCCGATCGCGGCCGAGAACCAGAAGGCCAGCAGCGGCAGGACGATGGCGGCCGCCCAGAAGACGGGCGGGGCGCCCCAGCGGTCGACGATGGGCGCGGCGACCGGCACGCCGACCGCCTGGCCGAGGAACAGGCAGAGGGCGAACAGGGCCATGCCGGCGCCGCGGGCCTCCGGCGCCATCTGCGTGCCGTTGGTCTGCAGCGTGTTGTGCAGCATGTAGAACGACACGCCGGACAGGACGATGGCGGCAAACTCGACCTCGGCGGTCGGTGCCAGCGCCATGGCCGCGAAGGCGATGCCAAGCCCGGTGCCGCCCCATGTGCAGAGGCCGCGCTCGCCCAGGATGCGCACCAGATGGTGCGCCACCATCACATAGAGGAAGCCGCCGGCTCCGAAGGCCGCCACGGCCAGCCCGATCGCGGCGAAGCCCAGGTCGAAGCGCTGATGCAGGTCGGCACCGACGAAGGTGAAGGCGCCCCAGAAGACGCCGCCTTCTAGAGCCACGACCAGGATGACCGTGCGGGCCCAGGGCCTTTTCAGGACGCCGACCATCTGGCCGATCATCGAGCCGGCTGCCCGTTCGCCCGGGCGGGCGATGTCGGGCCGGGCGCGCATGACGACGAACAGAGCGCCGCCGGCCAGAATGTAGATTGCGGCCAGCACCCAGAAGACCGAGCGCCAGCCCAGCCAGTCGCCGATGGCGCCGCCCAGCGCCGCCCCGGTCATCAGGCCCAGCGTCTGACCGGTGAGGAAGCGCGCCAAGGTGGCCTGGCGCTTCTCGTAGCTGACATTGTCGCCGACCCAGGCGATGGCGAGCGGGATGATGGCCGAGCCGGTCACGCCCGTCAGGAATCGCGCCAGGGTCAGCATGCCCAGCGAGGCGGAGATTGCGCTCAGCATGCAGCAGAGCGCGGCGCCGATGCAGGCGATGGCAACCACCGGCATCTTGCCGTAGCGATCGCCGAACGGACCGTGCACCAGCACGAAGACGCCATTGGCGAACAGGAACGCGGTGGCAGCGATCGAGGCCGCGCCGACCGTGACCCCGAAGGATACCGAAAGCTGCACCAGCAGCGGGTCGATCACGCGCATGTTGGCCGCCGACGCGAAGGCGGCGACCGACAGGAAGACAATTGCGAGTGTCGAGGTAGCGCGCGGCGGAACGGCAGTCGGCGACATGCCAGCGCCCTTACCGGGTTGGGCCGGCGAAGGAAAGGTCGTTCGTTCTTGAAAAATCGAGACGGCACGGCCAATGATGGTCCGATGATGGAAAACCTGCTCGCCCTCGCCGCCGATCCCGCCGCCTGGGCGGCGCTCATGACGCTGGTCGTCATGGAAGTCGTGCTCGGCATCGACAATCTGATCTTCATCTCCATCCTGACCAACAAGCTGCCCGAGCATCAACAGTCGCGGGCGCGCAAGATCGGCATCGGCATGGCGGTGTTCATGCGCCTGGGCCTGCTCAGCACGATCGCCTTCATCGTGCAGCTGACGCAGCCGCTGTTTTCGCTGTTCGGCCGGGATTTCTCGTGGCGCGATCTCATCCTGATCGCCGGCGGCCTGTTCCTGATCTGGAAGGCCACCACGGAGATCCACGATACCGTTGCGAACGACGGTCATGGCAAGGAAAAGTCGGCGCCCGTCGGCGCGGCGACGCTGACCATGACGTCCGCGATCGGCCAGATTCTCGTGCTCGACCTCGTGTTCTCGCTCGACAGCATCATCACCGCCGTCGGCATGACCGAGCATCTTCCGATCATGGTCGTCGCCGTTGTCGTCGCCGTGCTGCTGATGCTGCTGGCCGCCGACCCGCTGGCGCGCTTCATCGGCAACAATCCGACCATCGTCATGCTGGCCCTCGGATTCCTTCTGATGATCGGCGCCACGCTTCTCGCCGAAGGCGTGGGGGTGCATGTGCCCAAGGGTTACATCTATGCCGCCATGGCTTTCTCGGCGCTGATCGAAGGTCTCAACATGTTGTCCCGTCGCAAGGGCAGGAAAGAGTAAAGACTGAACGGGCGCTGGAGGCGCTTCCGGCCATGAAGCTCAAGGATCAGGTCGCCATCGTCACGGGTGCCGCTTCCGGCATCGGCGCCGCGACCGCGCGATTGTTTGCGGCTGAGGGCGCGAAAATTGCGCTGGTCGATCTCGACGAAGCGGGCCTCGCAAAGGTCGCGACGGAGATCGGCGGCGACACGCTCACTGTGACGGCCGATGTCAGCAGCGACGAGCAGGCGCGTGCCGGCGTCGCTCGCATCATGGACAAATGGGGCCGCATCGACGTGCTGGTGACGGCAGCCGGCGCGTCGCTGGGCGGCACCGTGGACAGGATCGACGAGGCGACCTGGGATCGTACCTTTGCGATCAACGTGAAGGGCACCTTCCTCTGGGTTCATCACGCCATTCAGCCGATGATCGCCGCGAAATCCGGTGCCATCGTCACCCTGGGCTCGCAACTCGCCCAGTCGAGCCTCGGCAACAACGTCGCCTATATCGCCTCGAAGGGCGCGATCGCCTCCTTCACCAAGACGGTCGCCGTCGATCACGCGCGGCAGGGCATCCGCGTCAACGCGCTGATGCCGGGGGTCATCGACACGCCGATGCCGGCGCGCTCGCTGAAGCGACAGGCCGACCCCGAAGCGGCGCGCGCGCTATGGAAGACCCGCCATCCGATGGGCCGCATCGGCCAGCCGGAGGAGGTGGCCAAGGCCGCGCTCTTCCTTGCTTCCTCCGATTCCTCCTTCACCACTGGAACGCTGCTGTTCGTCGACGGCGGCTGGACGGCGCACTGACATGCCCAGGAAACTCACGCCCGAACAGATCGAGGGCTATGTAAGCGACGGCTATGTCTGCCCGGTCGATGGTTTTTCGACTGAGCGCACACGGGCCTGGCGCGAGAGGCTCGAGAGCTACGAGCGCGCGCAGGGCCAGAAGATGACGCGCGGCCATAACTTCAAGCCGCACCTGCTGTTTCCCTGGGTCGACGAGATCGTTCATTCGCCCGAGGTGCTCGACGCGGTCGAGGATCTGATCGGCCCCGACATCCGCCTGTTCCATCTCACCGTCTGGCCCAAGGATGCAGGCTCCGGCGCCTATGTGAGCTGGCATCAGGACGCGACCTACTTTGCCCTCGAGCCGGCCTGCCACGTCACGGCGTGGGTCGCACTGACAGACGCGCCGGTCGAGGCGGGCTGCATGGAGGTCGTGCCGGGTTCGCACAAGCTCGGGCAGCTGCCGCATGCGGAGATGCAGGATCCGGAGAACCTGCTGTCGCGCGGCCAGGCGCTGGCGGCGGACGTCGATCGCAGCAAGACGGCCTTCATGCCGGTGAAGGCGGGCCAGTTTTCGCTGCACCACACCCATCTCGTGCACAATTCGCGGCCCAACCGCTCGAACGACCGGCGCATCGGGCTCGGCATCAGCTACATCCCGACCTCGGCGCGCTGCATGTCGCCGACGCGCGTCAGCGCCATGCTGGTGCGCGGCGAGGACAGGTACGGACATTTCGACGACGAGCGCCGCCCGGTTCAGGAGGCGGGGCCCGAGGAACGGGCCTTCCACGCCGCGGCCGTCGACCGCTTCCGCAAGATGAATGTCGAGCAGACCGACAACAAGGTTGCGGTCGTCAAGAGGTAGGAATGCACACGATCAAGCTGCCATATCACGACCGCTATCCCTATTCGCCGATCACCGAGCGCAAGGATTACTCGTGGCCGGAGGGCAAGCGGCTCGCCGTCTATCTCGGCCTCAACATCGAGCATTTCGCCTTCGGGGCGGGCGAGGGGCATCTGCTTACGGTCGCCAATCCGCCGCCCGATCCGCGCACCTTCGCCTGGCGCGACTACGGCAACCGCGTCGGGGTTTGGCGCTGCCTCGAGCTGTTCGACGAGCTCAACCTGCCGGCCGCGCACCTGATCAACACCACGGTGTTCGACTATGCGCCGCAGATCGTCGATGCGCTGAAGGCGCGCGGCGACGAGTTCATCGGCCACGGCCGCACCAATGCCGAGCGCCACGGCGGCATGTGGGAGGCCGACGAGAAGCGCTTCCTGCAGGAGATCGGCGATTCGATCGAGAAGGCGTCGGGTAAGCGGCCGCGCGGCTGGATGGCGCCGTGGATGGCCTCGACCCGCGTCACGCCCGATCTGCTCAAGGAGACCGGCTACGACTTCCTGATGGACTGGCCCAACGACGACCAGCCGATCTGGATGAAGACGCGCTCGGGCCCGCTGCTCAGCGTGCCCTATCCGATCGAGGTCAACGACAGTCCGCAGGTGCTGGTGCGCCATCACAGCGGAGACGAATTCCGCGACATGATCATCGGCCAGTTCGAGGAGCTGTTGCGCCAGTCGGCCAAACAGCCGCTGGTCTGCGGCATCGCGCTCCACACCATGATCGTGGGCCAGCCCTACCGGCTGCGGGCGCTGCGCGAGGCGCTGTCGCACATCGCGAACCATCCGCAGAAGGACAAGGTCTGGTTCACGCGACCGAGCGACATCTACGATCACTGTGCCGCCCTGCCGGCGGGAACGATGACGCCCCCGGCGGCGTGAGCGCGCGATGACGGCCATCGCAATGGCCGGCTGGCTGGCGCAGGCCGGCCTGCGCAACATGTCCCTCGAGGACCTGGTCGACGGTTTCGGCCGCCGCCTCAACGAGGCCGGCCTGCGGATCGAGCGCATGTTCGTGGGCATGAATACGCTGCATCCCATGGTGCGGGCGCGCAGCCTGATCTGGACTTCGAGCGAGGGTGTCGCCCGGCATTTCGAGTTCGCCCATGCCGATATCGATTCGGCGCAGATCCAGCAGAGCCCGTTTGCGGCGATGCTGCGTGACGGTATCGCCGAGTTGCGGCAGCCTCTCGGCGGAGCCGACGCTCTGCCCGACATTCCGGTGTTCGACGAGCTGCGCGACGCTGACATGACCGAGTGGATGGGCTGGGTGCAGCCTTTCGGCGAGCTGACGCCGCAGGTCGGCAGCCCGACCGAGGCCGATCATGCCGAGCGGCTGTGGCTCGCCGTCTCGGCCGCTACCGACCGGCCCGGCGGCTTTTCCGAGGAGGACGTCGCAGCCCTGCGCGAGGTGCTGCCGGTCTTCGGCGTGGCGGCAAAGGCCACGAGCCTGCGCGGGATCGGGCATGGATTGCTGGCGGCCTATCTCGGCAACGATCCGGCGAGCCGCGTGCTCTCCGGTACCGTGTTGCGCGGCGAGGTCCAGAGCGTCGAGGCCGTGGTCTTCTTCACCGACCTGCGGGGCTTCACGGCGCTGGCCGACACGATGCCGGGCCGCGAGCTGATCGTGCTGCTCGACGACTATTTCAACTGCATGGTTCAGCCCGTCATGGCGCATGGCGGCGAGGTGCTGAAATTCATGGGCGACGGCATGCTGGCGGCCTTCGCGGTGGTCGCCGGCAATCGCGCCGAGGTCTGCGCCTCTGCCCTCGCGGCGGCGCAGGAGGTGCTGGGGCGCGTCGACGCACTGAACGTCGAGCGACGCAAAGGGGGCCAGCCCGCCACTTCGCTCGACATCTCCCTGCATATCGGCCGCGTGCTCTACGGCAATGTCGGCTCGGACACGCGGCTCGACTTTACGGTGATCGGGCCGGCGGTGAACGAGGCCTCGCGCATAGAGGCGCTGTGCCAGCCGCTCGGCCAAGCACTGCTGATCTCGCAGGCTTTCGCCGAGGCGGCGACTGAGAGTCGCGACCGTCTGGTGTCGCTCGGCCGCCATCGCCTGCGCGGCGTTCGTGAGGATACGGAACTGTTCGGTCTCGTGAATCAGCGGCCGTAGACCGCGCTCTCGAAGGCGTAGAAGAGCGGCAGCGACTTCACGTCGGCGAAGGGCAGGATCTGGGTCATGTAGACACCGCCGAGACCCTTCTTGCGGTCGATCCAGTAGTAGGTGTTTGGGAGGCCGGCCCAGCAGAGGCTGCCGGGCGAGCGGCCCGTCGGGGCCTCCTCGTTGTTGATCAGGAAGCTCAGGCCCCATTGCTTGGTGGCGCCGGGGAAGAACTCGGCGTCGTTGGACAGAGCCGGCATCACGGTCTTGAGCAGCGTCACGGTCGAGTCGCCCATCGAATTCGTCGCCATCGCGTCGACCGTTTCTGGTTTCATCACGACGTCGCCGCGCGCCGACTTGCCGCCGTCCAGCACCATGCGCACGAACTTCAGATAGTCGTTGGCAGTCGAATAGAGGCCGCCGCCGCCCGCCTCGAACTCGGGCGCCTGCGGGACCTCACGCTTGAGGTCGGCGACCAGGCTGCCGTCGGCCTTGCGGTGATGGACGCGGGCCATGCGCGCCCGCATCGCCGGCGTGATGCGGAAGGCGGTGCTGTCCATGCCGAGGGGCACGAACAGGTCGTCGTGCATCACCTGACCGAGCTTCCGGCCCGTGACCGCCTCGACCATCTTGCCGGCCCAGTCGATGCCGATCCCGTACTGCCAGCGCGCGCCGGGATCGAACAGCAGCGGAGTCGTCAGCGACTTGTCGAGGCCGGTGCCGATGGTCGGCACGTCCATGACCTCGCGATATTGCAGGATCTCCGGGTTCCAGATGTCGTAGCCGAATCCCGCCGTGTGCGTCAGCAGATGGCGCAGGGTGATATCCCGTGCTGGTTTGCGCAGGCGCGGCTTGCCGGCGGCGTCGAAGCCCTCCAGCACCTGCACTTCGCCGAGATAGGGAATGACCTCCTTGGCCGGTGCATCGAGCGTCAGCGCACCGCGCTCGACCTGCTGCATCGCGACGGCGCCGGTCACCGCCTTGGTCATCGAGGCGAGCCACACGACGGTATCGGGTGTCATGTCGGCGTCGTGGCCCAGGATCGCCTTGCCGAATCCGCCCTCGTAGAACGTGCCATTCCGGTCGGTCGCGACGGCCGCCACGCCGGGCACGTCGCCGCGCTGCACGGCCTCGCTCAGCAGCGTGTCGATGCGTGTCTTCATGGCTTGGCTCCCGGAAGTCCGACCGTATCCAGCGCGAAGGCGTAGCCGATCGCCACCTCGTCGAGGCGGGAGAAGCGGCCCGAGGCACCGCCATGGCCCGCGCCCATATTGGTGTGCAGGATCACCGGCCCGCCGCCCGTCATCGTCGCACGCAGCCGCGCGACCCACTTGGCAGGTTCCCAGTAGGTGACGCGCGGATCGGTCAGGCCCGCCATCGCCAGGATTGCGGGATAGGCCTGCGCCGACACGTTGTCGTAGGGCGAGTAGGAGCGGATGGTGTTGAACGCCGCCGCGTCGGTGATGGGATTGCCCCATTCGGGCCATTCCGGCGGGGTGAGCGGCAGCTTGTCGTCGAGCATGGTGGCCAGCACGTCGACGAACGGCACTTCGGCGATGATGCCGGCAAACAGATCCGGTGCGCGATTGGCGACCGCGCCCATCAGCATGCCACCAGCGCTGCCGCCATGACCGACGATGCGTTTCGCTGAGGTGTAGTTCGCCGCGATCAGTGCGCGACCGGCGGCGACGAAATCGTCGAACGTGTTGGTCTTCTTCTCGCGCTTGCCGTCGAGATACCACGACCAGCCCTTGTCCGATCCGCCGCGGATGTGCGCGATGGCATAGACGAAGCCGCGATCGACCAGCGACAGGCGATTGGCCGAGAACGACGCCGGCATCGCCATGCCGTAGGAGCCGTAGCCGTAGAGCAGCAGCGGTGCACGGCCGTCGCGCACCAGGTCGCGGCGATGCAGGATCGACACCGGCACCTCGGCGCCATCATGCGCGATCGCCGTGATACGAGTCGTGACATAGGCGGCGGGATCGTGGCCGGACGGGATCTCCTGGCGCTTGCGCAAAGTCCGCTGCCGGGTCGCCATGTCGTAGTCGTAGACCTCCGACGGCGTCGTCATCGACGAATAGGCGAAGCGCAGGGTCGTCGTATCGAATTCGTAGCCGCCGATCATGTCGAGCGAGTAGGCGGTCTCGTCGAAGGCGACAGTATGCTCTGCCTGGCTCGCGAGGTCGCGGATCACGATCGAGGGCAGGGCGTTGGCACGCTCCAGCCGCACGAGATGGCCGACGTAAAGGTCGATGCCCAGGATGTAGGTGCCCGGCCGGTACGGGACCAACTCGCGCCAGTTGGCGCGTTCGGGCGTAGCGAGCGGCGCGGTGACGATCTTGAAATCGATGGCGCCGCCTTCATTGGTCAGGATGAACAGCGTGTCGTCGCGATCCGACACGCTGTAGCGCACGCCCGTCTCGCGCGGCGCGATCAGGCGTGGCGCGGCATCGGGCACCGATAGATCGATCAGCCATTCTTCGGACGTGTCGTGGTCGCCGCCCGAGATGACGCAGAAGCGGCCGCTGGCGCTTTCGCCGATATGGGTGAACCAGCCGATGTCCTTTTCCTCATAGACGAGGACGTCGTCGGATTGCGGCGTGCCCAGCCGGTGCCGGAACACCTTGAGCGGGCGGTGGTTCTCGTCGATCCGGACGTAGAGGAAGAACGAGGAATCTCGGCCCCAGACGACGCTGCCGCCGGTCTCGGTCAGCGTGTCGGGCAGGTCTTCGCCGGTATCCCAGCGCCGCACGCGCACGGTGAAGTATTCAGAGCCGCACACGTCCGCGCTCCAGGCCTCGAGCTTGTGGTCTGGCGAGTGGCGCGTGCCGCCGAACTTGAAATAGTCGGATGCCTTGGCCAGCGCATCGCCGTCGAGGATCGCCTGCATCTCGCCGCCGTCGCGCGGCGTGCGGCCGATCTGCTGGTGCTGGCCGCCCTCGCGGAATTTCCAGAGATAGGCAAAAGGCCCGTCCGGCGTCGGCACGCCGGAATCGTCCTCCTTGATGCGGCCGCGCATTTCCGCGACCAGCGTCTTTTGCAGGTCCTTCGTCGGCCCGAGCCGTTCCTCGGCGTAGGCGTTCTCCGCTTCGACATAGGCGCGGATGTCCGGATCGAGCAGCGACGGATCGCGCAGCACCTCCTGCCACTTCTCGTCCTTCAGCCACGCATACTCATCCGTGACCGTGACGCCGTGCAGGATGCGCTGCGACGGCCGCCGCTGCGCGATCGGAGGCTTCACCTCGGCGCTCAGTAGTTGCCGGCTTTGGCGGGTGCCTTCGCAGGCGCGGCAGCGCCGCCACCCAGCAGGCCGCGCATCTCGGCGCCCTTGGTGTCCCACCAGTCGGCGAGGATGCGGACGTCCCAGCCGATGCAGAAGTGCTTCACGCCCATGTCGAGATACTTGGCCGCCTGGCTGGGGTCGCGCAGCTCGACGCGCGGGTGCAGGCCCTTCTTCAGCGCCATCTCGATCGTCTTCTTTTCGGCCGCCACCACGTCGGGGTGGTTGGCCTGCCCGGTCAGGCCGATGCTCATCGAGAAGTCGGAGGCGCCGAACTGCACCATATCGAGGCCCGGTACGGAGAGGACGGCGTCGAGATCGTCCACGCAGGACTTTTTCTCGACCATGATGGCGATCACGACTTCGTTCAGCGCGTCGACATAGGCGGGCGAGCCGCCGGTGCGAACCGTGCCGACGTCGCGACGCATGCCGACACCCAGGCGTCCGCGTCCGCGCGCGCCCTCGGCCATCGTCGTCTCGGCGCGCACCGCATCGACGGCGGCCTTGGCGTCCTCCACCGAACGGATGTCGGCGAACAGCACGCTCTGGAAGCCCGAGCCGATCGCCCGCATGGCCTGGTGCGTGTACTGCGTCTGCTCGATCTTGATCATGCCCGACATGCCCATCAGCTCGAACGAGCGTCCGAGATTGTCGAGGTCGTGCATGGTGAACGGCGCATATTCGGCCGTGAACTCCACATAGTCGTATTGCCTGGAATGACCGATCAGTTCGACCAGTGTCGGCCAGGCCGACAGGATGTGTGTGCCGACGGTGGGCTTGCCCGCGTTCAGCGCTTCACGAAGTGGATTGCGGCTCATCTTGTTCCCCCAGGGTGGTCGTTCGCGCTAGTGTGGCACCTTGTGCAGGGGGAGTTCCATGTTTCCGACGAGAGATAAACTGACAATCTGCTTCGCGCATGCGGCATACCAGATGAAGGCCCGGTTCGATGCCCGGAATACCGGCATCAACAGCTTTCAGGTGCGCAGCTATGACGAGTTCGTGCAGCGGGTTGGCGAGGCCGATGTCGTCTCCGTCTCGGGTATGTGGAAGAACGACATCATCCCCCACGCCACCAGGCTGCAGTTCATCCAGTCGATCAGCTCCGGCATGGACCAGTATTCCAGGGAGCAGCTGGGTGCCAAGGGCATCCGCCTGGCGAGTGCAGCGGGCGTCAATGCCCGTGCCGTCGCCGAACACGCGCTCGCGCTGATCCTCGCCGTGTACCGGCGCCTCCCCGAGGCGCGCGACAACCAGCACAAGAAGGTCTGGCGCGGCATGCTGGGCGATCTTACCCAGCGAGAGGACGAGTTGGGTGGCAAGACGCTGCTGATCGTCGGCATGGGACGCATCGGCAGCCATCTCGCCAAGCTCGCCAAGGCCTTCGACATGAAGGTGATCGGCGTGCGTCGTGATCCGAAGGCGGGCACCAACGGCGCCGACGAAATCTACGGCATGGAAGATGTGGTGAACCTGGTCCCGCAAGCCGACATCGTGGCGCTGACCTGCGCGCTGACGCCGGAGACGACCGGCCTGATGAGCGCAGCGGCCTTCGCCGCGATGAAGCCGTCGTCGGTTTTCGTGAACGTGGCGCGCGGCAAGGTTGCCGACGAGGCGGCCCTCATCAAGACGATGGAGGGCAACAAGATCTGGGCGGCAGCCCTCGACGTCACCGCCGAGGAACCGTTGCCCGCTGCGTCGCCGCTTTGGACACTGCCGAATGTCTTCATCACCCCGCATACCGCGGGCGAGACTCGCGCCTATGAAGACAACGTGATCGACATCCTGATCGAGAACCTCGACCGCCTGTGGCGGGGCGAGGCGACGCTCCGCAACCAGGTTCTGTAAGCCGGGCGTCCAGGCCCGGGCCTCGGGAGGGACGAGCTACTTCTTGTCGTCCTTCTTGTTGTCGTTGTTGTTGCCCCGCTGAGGCTGCTGTTGCGGCTCGGCCTTCGGCGGCTGGGCAATCTGCAGCTGTTGCGGCTGCGGGCCCGGCGCACGGCTCTCCTTCTCCTTCGGTGCCTGCTGCTGCGGCGGGGGCGCCTGTTGCTGCGGACGCGGCGGCTGAGCCTGTTGCGGCGGGGGCGCCTGCTGCTGTGTAGCCGGCGGCTGCGCCGGCTGCGGAGGCTCGGCCCGGGGCTGCGGCGCGGCCTGACGCGGCGCTTCCGGGCGGGGCGCGGCCTCGGGCTTCGGTGCAGGTTGCGGGGTGGCCTGGCGTGGCTCTTCCTGTCGGGACGGCGGCGTTGCTGCCGGCTTCGGAGCCGGTGCGGCCTGCTTGGAGTCTTCCGGCTTGGGCTGCGGCGCGGCGGTCGGCTTTGCCTGTTCCGGGGCCGCTTGCTTGAGATCATCCGGGCGGGCCGGGGTTGCGGTCGGCTTTTCCGGCGTCGGGGCGGCCTTTTGCGGCTCGTCCCGCTTGGGCTCATCGCGCTTGGCCGGCAACGGGTCGGGCGAGGCCAAGGCCGGCTTCGGCGGCGCTGGTGGCGCTTCCTTGGTCGGGGCGACGGCCGGCTTGGCGCCATCCTGATTGCTGTCGGGCTTCCCGGCCTCGGGTTTCGCCAACTCCGGCGCAGCCTTCTTCGTCTCCTTCAGCGGCGGCGGGGCGGCTCCCTGACGCGGCTGCAGCGGCGGCGTGGCGGGCTTGGCGGTTTTCACGTCGGGGCTTTCGGCGGTTTTGGGCTTGGCGTCGACACCGGCCTTGGTGTCGGCCGAGACGAACTTCGGGCCCGGCGCCTTGGCCCCGGTCTGCTTTTCAGCGGGCGTGGGCCTGGCGAGGGTCGGCATGTCGGCCACCGCCGTCCTGGGGACAGCAACGTCACCCGGCTTCGCCCTGGCCTCGGAAGCGGCCTTGGCGTCGATAGGCGGCTTCTTCGCGTCCGGGGCCTCGGGCTTGGCAGCAGTCTTGGCATCGGCAGCGGCCGCCACCGAAGCGGTGGGGGCCGGCGGCGCCGAGACGGGCGCCACGGCGGCCTTCGCCATCTGGTCGGCCGTGACCGTCAGCGCCGCGCGCTGCACCGGCTGCGAACGCACGAAGGTCTGTGACGGCACCACGGTCGCGAAGCGCTGGTTGGCCAGCACCGAGTTCCGGCCCGCAACGAATGCCTCACGGCGCTGCGCACGCTCCCAGCGATCGTTCAGGTCACGGTCCTGGATCTGCGCCGACCGGTTGATGCGCTGATAGTAATCGCGGTTGGTCGAATAAGGCGGGACGTATGCCTCCCGCGGTCCCAGCGGGAACCAGCCGACGGGACCCGCATTGCGGCCCTGGTTGCCGAGCTGCGCCGCCAGTTCGAGGCCGCCCACGAAGGCGACCAGCGCCGGCGCATAGACCGGCCGCTGCTCGCGCTGCGGCGGGACCCAGACCCAGCGATTGTTGCTGTTGGCCCAGCGGCCGTAGTGATAGGGCGCGAAGCCCCAGGGCTGCTCGTCGATCCAGGTCCAGCCCCACGGCCTCACGTAGGACCAGTGACCGGTGCGATAGGGCGCCCAGCCGGCGGGCGTCGAGCGCGGCACCCAGACCTGGCCGTAGCTGCTGTCATTGATCCAGTTGCCGTAAGCGTTGAGATCCTCGTAGCCGGTCATGCCGGCGGGCACATATTGCGGCTGCTGGTCGTAGATCACTTGACGGTCGCGCGCGGCCCAGGAAGCGGCGGGCGCCGGCGGCGCGGCCTGGATGGTCCGGAGCTGCGGCGCGCTTCCGTCGCCGAAAACCTCGCCGACTTCGCCGGCGCGGACCGCCAGAACCTTTCCGTCGAGGCCCTGGATCTGTGCCGCACCGGCCCGCACGCCGAGCCGCGTCGGGTCCTGCGTGGATCCCGCCTCGACGTAATAGTCGCCCTGCTGCTGCATGGTGACCGTGCCGCGCGGCGTCACGATCTCATAGGGCTGCGCCGTATCCATCGCAAAGGTCTTCACGTCGATGCGGCCCTGCGCCAGTTGCAGGCGGACCTGTTCGTCATCGATCTGCGACATGTCGAGTTCGGTGGACCCATCCATGCGGATGCGGGTGCCGGCGACGGAAACCTCGCTGCGGGCATTGGGCTCGGTCCAGATCGCATCGCCGCTCGTCAGTGGCGTGTTGACGACGGCCTTCGTCCAGCCGCTCTGCTCGTCGTCGTGAAACGACACCGTGCCGTCCACGAAGGCCAGCCGTCCGACCCGTCCCGGCGGTTCCCCTTGTGTCTGAGCGGTGGCCGCCACGGCAACCAGCGACGCGCCGACGAGCCCGGCCAGAAGCTTCAACGTCGTTCGACCAAAAGCTTCGCCCATTTCGGGACCTCCTGCTAGGCTAGGTCCCGTGAACGCCCGATCGCTGGCGCGGTTGCGCCGCCGGGAAGAAGAACAGGGGAAGATCAACATGAGCGTCGCCGATCCGCACCGCGTCGTCCTGACGGGCGAGAATCCGTTCCTGCGCCTGAGCGAAAAGGACGGCGATCCCAATTCGACCGATGCCAGCTACTGGCGCATCCTGTTCTGCCCGGCCGGCCCGGGGCATGTGCTCTATCTCAAGAGTGAGCTGACGCACGGCCACTGGCGCATCTATTCCGACAACATCGCCATGGCGCGCTGGCTGCAGCAGACCGTGCAGGGAATGCTCAATCCCGAGCTGAAGGACCTGTCGATCCCGGTGATCGACGCCGATTTCAGCAAGGCCGGCGACCCGCGCTATTTCTGGACCGAGTATGTGTCCGCCCCCGACGCCGAGATCGCGCTGACCTGGCACGACATCGGCGATCCGCTGCTGATCCACACCGAGCCCAACAAGGAACCGAACCCGCGCCCCTACGGCGTCTGCACCGTCCTGGTCCCGGCACTCTCCGGCCGGTTGACGCTGAACGGCCAGCAGGCCCGCGGCAAGCCCTGGCCGCGCGAGCGTGAAGGCCGTCCCTTCAGCACCTCGGCGCTGGCATTCTCGGAGAGCTGGACGGAGCCGCGGTAGGACCGTCGACCCGTAACGCCTCCATCGGCAGGCACTGCAAATTCAGCGCAGGTGAATCGACTCGACCGATCGATGCTGACGGTCGAGGTTCGGATTGAAAGGCCGAAACGGAGTGAGATACTTTCCGCGCGCGTGATCGTTCACGCGCGACCATCGGAAAGACGGGATACGGACATGCTGACGAAACGCCACCTCCTTCAAACTGGCGCCGCGGCTGCCATTCCCCTTACAGCTCTCACGTTCAGCGGTGCGCGCGCCCAGACGAGCGTCAGCCGGCCAGGCTTCTTCAAGGCGCGGGACGTTGCCGAAGAGGGCTTCGTCTACGGCTTGCCCATCGTGATGAACTACGGCGTCATGTACGAGTATGCCGTCGACCGCACGTCGAGCCAGTTCAAGGCTCCGTTCAATCAGATCAAGAACGAACCCAACGTCTTCACCTACAAAGACACCGCGATTCCCACGCCCAACAGCGACACGCCCTATTCGCTGGCGTGGCTCGATCTGCGCGCGGAGCCGATCGTTCTCTCCGTCCCCGCCATCGACCCGAAGCGCTACTACTCGGTGATGCTCTGCGACGGCAACACCTACAATTTCGGCTATATCGGCACGCGCGCCACGGGAAGTGACGCCGGCGACTACATGGTCGTCGGGCCCGACTGGAAGGGAGCGACGCCGTCCGGCATAAGGAAGGTCTTCCGGTCGAGCACGCAGTTCACGCTGGCGGCCTATCGCACCCAGCTCTTCGATGTGGCCGACCTCGATAACGTGAAGAAGGTCCAGGCCGGCTATCTGGTGAGGCCGCTGTCGGCGTATCTCGGCCAGCCGTCACCGCCCCCGGCGCCGGCCATCGACTTCCCGAAGTTCGACAAGGAACTGGTGAAGCTGAACTTCTTCGAGTTCCTCGACTTCGCGCTGCAATTCGCACCGGAGCAGCCGGCCGAGAAGGACATTCGCGCCAGGCTGGCCAGCATCGGCATCGGCCCGGGCAAGACCTTCAACTTCAAGGACCTGTCGCTCGAGGACAAGGCCGAGATCCTGCTGGGCATGAAGGCGGGCAACGGCAAGGTCGATGCCGCCGTCGCCGCCGCGGGCAAGGCGGTCAACGGCTGGCGGGTGAGTTCCCTGTTCGGGGACAGCGCCTTCTACAACGGCGACTGGCTGAAGCGTGCCGCCGGGGCCCGCGGCGGCATCTACGGCAACGACGCGGAGGAGGCGACATATCCGCTGACCCGCACCGACGGTGACGGCCAAACGCTCGACGGCAGCGCACACAACTACGTGCTGACATTCCCCGCGGGCCAGCTTCCGCCGGTGAACGCCTTCTGGTCGCTCACGATGTATGACGGCAAGACCCAGCTGCTGATCGAGAACCCGATCAACCGCTACCTGATCAATTCGCCGATGCTCCCGTCCCTGAAGACGAATGCCGACGGGTCGCTGACGCTCTACATCCAGAACAAGTCGCCGGGCACCGACAAGGAAAGCAACTGGCTCCCCGCGCCCAATGGTCCGATCTATCTGGTGATGCGGCTCTACTGGCCGAAGACGACATCGCCGTCGATCCTGCCCGTAGGTGAAGGCACGTGGAAGCCTCCGGGCCTGAAGCGGGTCTCTTAGCCCCGGGAACACTCTTCGGCGAGCGGTTCCTCAGTCAGCCCGGCGCGAAGCCGTAGGCCTTCGCGAGTTCGGTGTAGCTGTCGCGACGGACCTGTTCGTCGTGGGTCCAGGTGACGACGGCCATCTCGTCGACGCCGACATGCTCCTTGAGCGCGGTGATGCGCGCCGCCACCTCGGGGCCGGTGCCGACGAAGGAGTCCTTGCGGAACTGCTCCATCTTCGCTTTCTCGAAATCGGCGAGCGGCGCCTGCGCCGCCTCGTCGGGCGGCAGCAGCGGACCCAGGATGTTCTTGTCGCGATTGATGCGGCTCAAGGCCCGCGACGTGAAATGGTACTGCGCCTTTTCCGTCGACTCGGCGGCCAGTGCCCACACGCAGAGGGCCGAGTGCGGCTCGGGATGGCGCGCGCTGGGGCGATAGCTGCGCTTGTAGAGATCGATGGCGCGTTCGCCGCCGGCGCCGTCGCTGAAGAACCAGGCATAGCAATAGGGCAAGCCGAACAGGGCCGCGACCTGCGCGCCGTAATCGGAGCTGCCGAGGATCCAGACTTCCGGCGACGTCGGCGACTGCGGGAAGGCCTTCACCGAGCCGAAGGGATGGCGTTCGACCAGCGGCTGGTTGTTCACCCAGGCGATGAGGTCGCGCACGTCGGCCGGGAAATGCTCGGGCCGTTCGTTGGCCGCGGGATTGAGGGCGTAGGCGGTACGGCCGTCCGAGCCCGGCGCGCGGCCGAGCCCCATGTCGATGCGTCCCGGCGCCAGCGCTTCGAGGACGCGGAAGACCTCCGCCACTTTGAACGGCGAATAGTGCGGCAGCATGATGCCCGCGCTGCCGATGCGGATGCGCTCGGTCGTGGCGGCGATGGCCGCCATCACGATCTCGGGCGCGGTGCCGACGATGGTCGGATGGTTGTGATGCTCCGACACCCAGAAGCGTTCGTAGCCCAGCGCCTCGCAATGCTGGGCGAGAGACACGGTGTTGCGGATCGACTGGTCCTGCGGCCGGCCGGAGACGGCGATCGACTGGTCCAGGACGGAAAGGCGGAAGGGACGCGACATGGGATGGAGATGGGCCCTGCGACCTATTCCGGCAAGGTCGCGATCATGTAGAGCGTCTGGAGTTGCTGCGTCGGCCGCGCATTCTTGCCGAACACGTCGCTGAAAATCGTGGCGATCTGGCCCGACCGGTAGATGTGGCTGAGTGCCCGGTCGACGGCCAGGCGGAACGGGCCTTCCCCCAGCTTCAGGGCGAGCGCAAAGGGCTCCAGGCTGAGATAGGTGTTGGCCAGCAGGATCCTAGCGGCGTCCTTGTGATCCTTGATCATCGCCGTCAGCATCGCGCCGCCGGCGAAGTAGGCCGCGATCTCACCCTTCTCGAGCGCCGTCATGGCCGCGGTGAAATCGGTGAAGGGCACGACGGTCGCGTTGACGTGGATCGAGGTCAGCGCCTTGCGCAGTTCCTGTTCCGTCAGCGTGCCGGCGACGGCGCCGACCTTTTTGCCGGCGAACTCCTGCATGTCGCGCGGGCCGTCGTTGCGGATGGCGAAGGTCGTGCCGTCGACGAAGGTGGTGAGGGAGAAGTCGACCACGGCGCGGCGGTCGAGCGTTTCGGTGAGCGAATCGCAGAGCAGGTCGATCTTGCCCTGCTTGATCATGTCGAGCCGGTTCTCGGTGGTGACGGGCACGAACTCGACCTTGAGGCCGGGCAGCTTGAGCTGCCGGGCGATGTCCTTGGCGACGGCTTCGCAGAGCTGGACCATGAAGCCGCCGGGGACGCCGTTGGCGCCCTTGTAGGCGAAGGGATGCGCGTTCTCGCGGAAGCCGCCGCGCAGCACGCCGGTCTTGGCGATGTCGTCCAGCGTGCCGGCCCAGGCGCTGCCCGCCGCCAGGAGGCTCATGGCCAGCGCAAAACCGCTCAGGAATCGCTTCATCTCGTCCCTCGTCGAATGAGGGCGGAACAATCCGATATTCGGTCACGCGTGGCCACTGGAAATCCGGAAGAGCGGAAATACCGAGCCTGCGCACGGCGGTCGACGAGGCTTGTAGCGGCTTGTAGCGCCGCGTCCTGCGGGCCAAACTCCCGGCCGAATTTCTGGACCCCCGGAGGACCCGCATGTCGACCGCCACTGCCGAAATGAAGACCCAGGCCCAGCCGGCCAATACCTACAGGCCGAAGGGCATGCTGATCGGCGGCAAGTGGGTCGAGAGCGCCTCGGGTGCGCGCATCACCATCGAGAATCCCGGCAAGCGCACGGCCGTCGCGGAAGTACCGCGCGCTGCGGAGGCCGACGTGAACGCCGCCGTTGCGGCCGCCGAGAAGGCCTTCCCGGCCTGGAAGAACGTCGTGCCGCGCGAGCGCGGCAAGATCCTGCTCAAGATCGCCGAGGTTCTCGAGGCGCGCAGCGAGGAGATGGCGCGCACAATCGCACTCGAAACCGGCAATGCGCTGCGCACCCAGGCGCGCGGCGAGGCCAAGCTGGCGGCCGACATCTTTCGCTATTTCGGCGGACTGGGCTCGGAGCTCAAGGGCGAGACCGTGCCGCTCGGCGAGCATGTCCTGTCCTACACGCGGCGTGAGCCGCTCGGCATCGTCGGCGCCATCATCCCGTGGAACGCGCCGGTCATGCTGGGCGCGCTCAAGATCGCGCCGGCCCTGTGCGCGGGCAACGTGCTGGTGATGAAGGCGGCCGAGGATGCGCCAATGGCGGTGCTGCTCATGGCCGACATCTGCCAGGAGTTCCTGCCGCCGGGCGTGCTGAACGTGATCACCGGCTACGGCGCGGAATGCGGCGGTCCGCTCGCCAACCATCCGAAGATCGCCAAGCTCTCCTTCACCGGCTCGACCGAAGTCGGCAAGGTGATCATGCGCGCCGCGGCCGAGCGCATCGTGCCGGTGTCGCTGGAACTCGGCGGCAAGAGCCCCTCGATCGTCTATCCGGATGCCGACGAGGATTGGGCGGTCGACGGCATCATCAATGCGATGCGTTTCACGCGTCAGAGCCAGAGCTGCACCGCCGGCTCGCGCATGTTCCTGCACGAGGACATCTTCGACAGCTTCCTCGCGAAGCTCGAGAAGAAGACCACGGCACTCAAGATCGGCGATCCGCTCGACGAGGCGAGCGACATCGGCTCCATCATCAACAACAAGCAGTACTCCAAGGTCTGCAAGTACGTCGAAGACGGCCTCGCCCGCTCCGATGCCAAGCTGGTGTTCGGCGGCCTGCCGCCCAAGACCGGCCCGCTGTCGGAAGGCTACTTCACCATGCCGACCGTGTTCGCCGACCGCTCCAACGACTGGCGCCTGGCCCGCGAGGAGATCTTCGGGCCGGTGCTGGTGGCGATCCGCTGGAGCGACGAGGCCGAGGCGATCCGCATGGCCAACGACAGCCATTACGGCCTCGCGGCCTATGTCTGGACGCACGACATCGGCAAGGGCCTGCGCGCCGCGCACGCCATCGAGTCGGGCTGGGTGCAGGTGAACCAGGGCGGCGGCCAGACGCCCGGCATGTCCTATGGCGGCTACAAGCAGTCTGGCCTCGGCCGTGAGTTCTCGCTCGAGGGCATGCTGGACAGCTTCACGCAGCGCAAGAGCGTGACGGTCAACCTCGCGGTCTGAAGGTTCGAGTAAAGGTCCCTCGCTGACGCTCGGGATGACAATTTCGTTGTAGTTGGCGCACCGCGCCAATTCCTTCAACGTTGTCATCCCGAGCGCAGCGAGGGACCTTTCTCCTAATTCGGCACCCTCAGATGATGCTCGGTCGCACCTTGATAGGCGTGACCGATGCGGTAGAGCATCGCTTCGTCGAACGGCCGGCCGACGAGCTGCAGGCCGATCGGTGCGCCGTTCGTGTCGAAGCCGCAGGGCACCGAGAGCGCCGGCACGCCGAGCGTGTTGAACGGGCGCGTGAGGCCGGTGAAGCCCGCCACCATCTTCAGCACCGCCGGCCCGCCCTTGGTCTCGGTATCCGTCTCCTCGATGGTCGGAAGCGGGAAGGGAATCGCCGGTAGCAGCACGGCATCGACGCCGTCCATCGCCGTCGACAGGAACTCCTTCACGAAATGCGCCCGCAGGCGCAGCGCGTCGATGTACTGCGTCGCCGGGATGAAGAACCCCGCCTCCATGCGCGTGCGCACCTGGTTGGCATAGAGCTCGGGCGTCTTCTCCATCCACGGCCGGTGCATGGCGGCCGCCTCGCACTTCACCATCACCTCGGCCGCGCGATAGAGCGCGGTGAAGTCGGGCAGCGTGACGGGCGTCACCCTGGCGCCGAGCCGGCCGAGCGTGTCGGCCGCGGCCTGGATGGCTGCGCCGATCTGAGGATCGAGCGGCGCCGGTCCGTCGTTCGGCAAGGCGAGTCCGATCCGCAGGCCCGCGACGCCGCCGTCGAGCAGCGCCTCGTAGTCGGGCACCGGCTTCTCGCTGGTGGTCGAATCGTCGGGATCGTGGCCGGCGATGACGGCAAGCATTCGGGCATTGTCGCGCACGGTGCGCGTCAGCGGTCCGACATGGTCGAGGCTCCACGAGCGCGCAACTGCGCCGGCGCGACTGACGCGTCCGTAGGTCGCCTTCATGCCCACCACGCCGCACGCCGCGGCGGGCAGGCGGATCGAACCGCCGGTGTCGGAGCCCAGCGCGCCGTAGACCATGCGCGCACCCACCGACGCGCCCGAGCCGCTCGAACTGCCGCCGGTAACGCGCGTCTGGTCCCACGGATTGCGGCAATGGCCATGATGGACGTTGTGGCCCGTGGGACCCGCGGCGAACTCCGCCATGTTGAGGAAGCCGAGTTCCACCACGCCTGCCGCGTCGAGCTTGCCCAGAACCGTCGCCGTCACCGGCGCCACCCAGTCGCCGCGGATCCGGCTGCCGCCGGTCGAGACCTCGCCCTTGCGGTAGTACATGTCCTTGTGCGCCATCGGCACACCGTGCAGCGGCCCGCGCCGCTTGCCGGCAGCCAGTTCGGCGTCCATCGCCCTTGCCTGGTCCAGCGCCTTCTCGCGATAGACGCGCAGGAAGGCGTTGACCCTCGGCTGCCACGCATCGATGCGGGCAAGGCAGGCTTCGGTCGCGGCGACCGACGTGGTGCGTCCCTCGGCGATCGCATCGGCAATGGCGGTGAGGTCGTCGAGCGCGAGATCTTCGTTCTTCACGAGCGCGCTTCCTTCGCCATGACGCTGGCGAACGCCGCGGGATCGTCGTCGAAGGTGAGACGCGCTGCAGCGGCCTTGCGCACGGCGTCGTTCAGGATCTCGACCTCGGCCGCCAGCTCGGCGAGCCGCTTGTCGTCGTACTTCATGCCCTGCAGGCCGGCCGCGATGCCCGCGGCCGTCTTCGTCTTCTCGTCCATCGACTTCTCCTCAGAGCTTGAGCCGCCGCGCCTCCATGCGGGCACGATCCTCGGCCGGGAAGGTCATGATCTTGCGGATCTTCTGATCGAACTTCATGCCGACCGCCTCGGCGCAAGCAGCAAGCGTGCCGGTCTCGGCCTCGAACAGGAAGTGCGTGAAGGTGATCGTCTTGTCGGTGAAGGTGGCGAGACCGCTCATCACCACGGCGAGGTCGCCCGCGCGCAGCGGGCGGCGATAGCGGTTCAGCATCTCGACCACGACCGACCCTTCCTGGCGTTCCTGCATCGCGGCGCGGTCGAAGCCCATGTGGTTCCACAGGACCGGCGCGCCGTCGGAGTAGCGGCCGAAATAGTGGCGCGGCAGGAAGTCGCCGCGTTCGTCGCATTCGTCGGGCGTGATCTGCGTGCGGCCGACCTCGACAAGGCCGATCGAGGGGGCGTCGGCGAGCGACAGGTCGGGCAGCGTGAGCTTGCCGACGCTGCGCGGTCGAGCGGCCTCGGGAAACGGCACGCAGGCCGCTTCGGTGCGTGCGCGGAACGCCGCCGGCCAGGGACGGTCGCATTCGATGCGCCGGCGGATGGTGGCGGCGACCTCGCCTTTCGCGGGATTGCGCACCTCGTGATAGGCGACGAGATCGCGCTCGCCGACTTCGACGGGAGCCGAGTGGACCTCGACCGGCTCGACCACGCGGAACTCGCGCAGGTAACGGACATGGTCGTCGACCACCCGCGAGGCGGCCTCCGCTGCCCGCTGGGCGCGCGGCCCGAAGCCCAGATGCGCCAGCAGGCTGGCCGACGCCTCGTGGGCGAACTCGGTGTAGAACTGGACGTTCAGATGGTTGTTTTCGTCGCACTGCCACGTGTTCACGGCGGTGCTGAAAGTCGGGATCAAGGCGGGACTCGACACGCTAAATGCTCTCTGCAATCTGTGGATGACTGCCTCTGATGGCCTAAAAAGCCCCAAAAATCGACATTTTCCGTGCATTCCGGACTTGCGGGGGATCGATTCGTGGATAACCTTGGCGCCGTCAACGGTGCCCTGGGGCGTCAGGAGACGTTGGCGAACCAAAGAAATGTAAGGAACCCCTCAACCATGGCTACCAAACCCACCACTGTTCCGACCGTTCCGCTGTCCAAGGTCGCAGCCGAGCTGGCCGAAAAGACGGGCATGACCAAGAAGGACGCGACGGGCGCGCTCGACGAGTTCGTCGGCCTGGTCGTTCGTCACCTCAAGAAGGGCAACAAGGTCCGCATCACCGGCCTCGGTATTCTCCAGGTCCGTGCCCGTCCGGCGCGCATGGGTCGCAACCCGGCGACCGGCGAAGCGATCAAGATCAAGGCTTCGAAGAAGGTCGCCTTCCGCGTCGCCAAGGATCTCAAGGAAGCGATCTAACTCGTTTTCGACGGGTCAAGATCGGGCGGGTTCCGGCGCAGGCCGGGCCCGCCCTTCTTTTTGGATCCTGCGCTTCGGCGCGCCTGCTGTCATCGCAGAGCGACATGCCTGTGCTGCTTTGCAGAAGATTGCCCGCCGTTGTTCTAGTATAGCCGGAGCACGCGACCCGGCATGAACACCTTCATCCTCCTGAAAATCCTCGCCAACCTGATGCTGCCGCCGGCTTCGCTGGCGCTGGGCGTCGTGCTGTGGCTGTCGATGCGCCTGTTCGGATGGCGTCGTCTCGCATCCGTGGTTCTCGGGCTCGCGATCCTGCAGACGCTCGTCCTGTCGTTTACGCCGCTGTCGACGTTTTTGACGGGAATGCTCGAGGCGGAGGCCCGCAGGGTCGTCGCCGACAACAAGCCGTGCTGCTACGAGGCGATCGTCGTCCTGGGCGGCGGCATCACGCCGGCGCGGCCTCCCTACACGATGGAACCGGAACTGACCGACGCATCGGACCGGATCTGGCTGGCGGCACGGATGTTCCATGCCGGCGCGGCGCCGAAGATCATCGTGAGCGGAGGTTCCCTGAGCGAGCAGCGGGGCGGTCCGGCGACCACCGAGGCGGAGGCCATGCGCCGGTTCCTGGTCGCGCTGGGTGTTCCGGACGGCGTCATCGTTTCCGAGGGCAAGGCACTCAACACGATCGAGAACATCCGCAACGTGCGGGAAATGGTGAAGGGCAGCCGGGTGGCGATCATCACCTCGGCCTTTCACATCCCGCGCGTCGCCAAGCTTGCCCGGCGCGCCGGCCTCGACTTCGCGATCTTCGGCGTCGACTGGACCGTTCCCGACGACGGCAGCGCCTGGTGGGACTACTGGATGCCGTCGATCGGCGCGATGGGCGAATCGGCCATGGCGGTCAAGGAACTGGTTGCGCTGCGTTTCGACCGCCGCGGGGAGGCTCTCGCCCCATGACAGCCTGGCGCCTCGACCGGCGTGCCGCACTCGGCCTTGTCGCCGCACCGCTTCTGTGGCCGCTGGCACGCTCAGCGCGGGCGCAGACGCTCGAAAAGCTCGTCTTCCAGACCGACTGGCGCGCCCAGGCCGAGCATGGCGGCTACTATCAGGCGCTCGCCGCGGGCCTCTACCGTAAGGCCGGGATCGACTGCGAGATCCGCCAGGGCGGGCCCAGCCTGAACATCAGCCAGCTCCTGCTGATGGGCCGCGTCGACATGACCATGTCGAACAGCTTCGAGGCCTTCACCTACGTGCGCGAGGACGCGCCCTTCTTCACGATCGCCGCGATCTTCCAGAAGGACCCGCAGGTCCTGATCGGCCATCCCGACACCGGCTTCGACGGGTTCGAAGATCTGAAGGGCCGCACCCTGCTGATCGGCAGCGGCGGGCGGGTCACCTACTGGCCTTACCTTCGCAAGAAATTCGGGCTCAAGGACGAGCAGTTGCGGCCCTACACGTTCAACATGGCGCCTTACCTCGCCGACAAGAACGTCGTGCAGCAGGGCTTCATCTCGTCGGAGCCCTATTCGATTTCGCAGGCGATCGGTCGCATGCCGCCCTACCTGCTGATCGCCGATGCGGGTTTCAGCGCCTATCAGACGACCATCGCGATCTCACGCAGGCTCGCGGCCGAAAAGCGCGACCTCATCCAGCGCTTCGTGAACGCCACGCTCGAAGGCTGGGCGCAGTATCTCAAGGGCGGACCGGCCATCGAGGCCGCCAACGCCCTCATCAAGAAGGCCAATCCGGAACAGACCGACGACCGTATCCAGTACGCCATCAGGGTGCTGAACGAACGCGGTATCGTGTTGTCGGGCGATGCGCTGCAGGGCGGCGTCGGGGCCATGGCCGATGCGCGCTGGCGGGGCTTCTACCAGTCGATGGTCGATGTAGACGTGTTGCCCCGGGGGCTCGACGCGGGCCGGGCCTACACGCTCGACTTCGTCAACAAGGGTGTCGGGAAACCGACGTAACGGAATTCAGGAGGAACAGGCATGTACCAGGTCAACGAAGAACATCAGATGCTGCGCGATCTCGTGAAGAAGTTCGTGCGCAACGAGCTGATGCCCCTCGAGAAGAACGTGCTGGAACGGTTCGCGTCCGGCCAGCAGGCTTCGCTGTCGGACGACGAGAACGCCAAGCTATTCAAGCAGTGCAAGGATCTCGGCCTGTGGGCGCTGGACGTGCCGGAAGAGGTGGGCGGCGCCAACCTGCCGGCCGTGGCGCTGGTCGGCGTCAACGAGGAGCTGGGTTACACCTGCGTGCCCTTCACCTTCCCCCCGGATTCGCCCAACCTGCACATGCTGCTCGCCACCGCGAGCCCGGAGCAGCGCAAGAAGTATCTCGAGCCCTATGCCGCGGGCGAGACCAGCTCGGCCATCGCCATCTCCGAGCCCGGCGCGGGCGGCGATCCGGCCGGCATGAAGACCCGGGCGGTCAAGGATGGCAATGACTGGGTCATCAACGGCCGCAAGATCTGGATCAGCCGGATCGCCAAGGCCGACTTCACCATCGCCATGGCGGTGACCGACCCCAACCTCGGCGCACGCGGCGGCATCACCGCCTTCCTGATCGACAAGGGCACGCCCGGCCTCGTCGTGGCGCGCGCCATCCCGATGCTGGCCGGCCAGCGCACCTACGAAGTCGTGTTCGAGGATTGCCGGGTGCCCGAGACCCAGGTTCTGGGCCGCATCGGCGCGGGTTTCGCGCCCATGCAGATGCGCCTCACGATTCGCCGCCTGCAGATGGGCTCCTGGTGTGTCGGCATGGCGCAGCGCGCGCTCGACATGCTGGTCGAACATGCCAACCAGCGCGTCACCTTCGGCGAGAAGCTGGCCGACCGCCAGGCCATCCAGTGGTGGGTGGCCGACGCCGCGATGAAGCTGCATGCCTGCCGCCTGATGGTGATGGATGCCGCGGTGAAGCAGGACGAGGGCCGCGACGTGCGCATGGAGGCCTCGATGATCAAGGTCTATGCGACCGAGATGGCGAGCGAGGTGATCGACCACGCTCAGCAGGCGTTCGGCGCGATGGGCGTGACGCAGGAGCTGCCGCTGTCGATCATGGCGCAGAAGGTGCGCACCATGCGGGTCTACGAGGGCCCGTCGGAAGTGCATCGCATGGTCATCGCCCGACGCATCTTCGGCGGCCGTTGACACGGGCCGGGAGGCGGGCGGATCATTTCCGTCCGCCGTTCGGCGCAAGATTATTCCGGGGAGCCGCCGCATGACCTACACGCTCGACAGCTTCGTCAAGGAAGCCCAGTCCGCGCTCAAGACGCACGAAGGACCCGCCGGCCGCGAGCAGGTCCGCGTGCTGCTGGAGAAGCTGCTGGCCAACCCGTCCTTCGTCGACGAGGCGGTCGGCCCGGCTGCGCCGATCGGCACGCGCAAGCTCTACGAGGACAAGGATCTCGGCTTCGTCGTGCTGGCACACTGCAATCCCAAGCCTCACAAGAGCCCGCCGCACGATCACGGCGCCTCGTGGGCGGTCTACGGCCAGGCGGTGAAGTACACCGACATGAGCGAGTACAAGCGTCTCGACGGCGGCACGGACGCGGGCGATGCGAAGCTCGAGAAGGTCAAGACCTATCGCCTCGAACCCGGCCATGCGGGCGTCTACGACGTCGGCGCGATCCACGCGATCGACTATCCCGACGGCAGTCGCTTCGTGCGCGTCACCGGCCGCGACCTCGACTATGTGCGCCGTCTCAAGTTCGACATGGCGGCCGGCAAGGCCATCACCATCGAAAGCGCGACGGCCGGCGCCAACTAGGTTGCCTCAGGTCCGCCCGCGCTTGCGCGGGCGATGGGCATCGCCCCATTCCTCCATGGCGTCGAGGATGGGGCCGAGCGTGCAGCCCTTCTTGGTGAACGAATATTCGACGTGAGGCGGGACCGTGTTGTGCACCGCGCGCGACACAATTCCGTCCTCCTCGAGCGCGCGCAGCTGCAGCGTCAGCATGCGCTGCGTGATGCCGGGGACGAGGCGGCGCAACTCGTTGAAGCGGCGCGGCCGATCCTTGAGGTGATACAGGATCGTGGGCTTCCAGCGCCCGCCGATCACCTCGACCGTCGCCGTCACCGGGCACCAGGGAGCCTTGCTCTCGGCCATCGTGCGCGCTTCTCCAAATCCATGACTGATACTAAGTATAAAAAATGTGCGTACTTATGCAAAGCGTACCGTGATGATAGGTGCGACCCCACACACAGTTGGAGGTCGCAATGTTCGTCGTCATGGGAGCCAGCGGGCAGGTCGGTGGAGCTGCGGTCGAAGCCCTGAAGCAGCGCGGGAAAACGGTACGTGCCGTGTCGCGGGATCCGGCTCGGCTGGCGGGGCTCGGCGTCGAGGCCGTGCGTGCCGATGCCGGCGACGCGACGACCCTCGCGACGGCGCTGCGGGACGCGGAGGCTGCCTTCGTCATGCTGGTTCCGCCACCGCAGGCGACCGATGTGCTGGCGGAGGCAAGGGTGCTGGCAAACTCGATCGCGGCCGCCGTTCGCGCGGCCGGAGTGCCGCATGTCGTGGCTCTGTCCTCGGTCGGCGCCCATCTCGGCGAGGGCAACGGCGTCGTGCGCGCGCTTTACGATTTCGAGGCGGCGCTGGCCGGTGCTGCGCCTTCGATCGTGTTCCTGCGACCGGGCGACTTCCTCGAGAACTGGGCCGTCATGCTGCCGGTCGCGCAGCAGGCCGCGGTGCTCCCGTCGGTCAAGGTCCCGCTCGACGCGCGCAGCGATGCGGTGTCGGCCCTGGATGTCGGGCGCACGGCGGCCGAACTCCTGTTCGATCCGCGACCGGGCACGCGCGTCGTCAATCTCGCGGGCGCGGCTGAGTATTCGGCACTCGACGCGGCGGAAATTCTGTCGCGGCTGCTCGGGAAAGCCGTGACGGCGGTGCCGTCATCGCGTGAAGAGATGCTGGCCGGTTTCGTTGCCGCGGGCCTCGGTGCGTCTTATGCCGGGAAGCTGGCGGACCTCTATGAGGCGATCAATGCGGGGCGGCTGGTCTTTCCCGCCGAGTCCGGCGAGATGCGGCGCGGTACGATCACGCTCGATGCCGTGCTGCGACGCCTGCTGGGCGCGGCTTGACGATCGGCCGGAGGCGAAGCGTCGGCGGTCCGGCGTGGTCCGCGTCAGAACCAGCGCCGGGTGCGAAGTGTGTAGGCCTCGAAGTCCGGGCCGAACTTGGCGGCGAGCACACGCTCTTCGGGCAGGATCTGGAAGCGTGTGATGTAGAGGGCGAACAGCAGCGGACCTGCCACGGAAGCGGCGTTCGCCAGATGGGCGGCCCATCCTGCCAGCACGAGCAAGAGGCCGAGATACATCGGGTTGCGGGTGAAGCGAAAGATCCCGGTCGCGACGAGCGACGAGGCGGCTTCGGGCCTGGTCGGATTGACGGTCGTTCGGGCGCGCAGGAACGACCATGTGCCGGCCGCAGAGACCGCGACCCCCAAAGCGGCCAACACCATCGTGAGCGCCCGCCGCTCCGGCAACGCGAATGAGAGTGCGTCCGTCTTGGAGGCCACCAGCCACATGGCCACGGCGACGAGCAAGGCGGCGGCAGGCGGCGGAACCTTCAATTCAAGCTTGTTCACCGTCAAACCCTAGGTTCGGCGAATGGGCCAGGCAAGGGCTCGACCCCTCTCTCGATCGGCGGCTCGCTCAAGCGAGCTTGGCCGCTGCATCGTCGTTTGCCTTCTGACGCTTCTGCAGCATGCCGTGGATGCGCTCCTTCAGGCGCTTCACCCGCTCGGGTCCCGCCTTCTCCGGGCTGCCGGAATCGAAGGGCGGCTGCGGATCGTATTCGAGCGTGAGCTGGATCGACTTGGCGACTTCCTCGCCGGCCAGCTCGGCCGCCAGGGTAAGGCCGAAATCGATGCCGGCCGTCACGCCGCCGCCCGACACGCGATTGCGGTCGCGCACCACGCGCTCGGCGACCGGGATTGCGCCGAAGGCCGGCAGGAATTCGCGCGAGGACCAGTGGCAGGCCGACTTGTAGCCCTTCAGCAGTCCCGCGGCGCCGAGCACCAGCGAGCCCGTGCAGACCGAGGTGACGTAGCGCGCGCCCTCGGCCTGCTTGCGCAGGAAGGCGAGCGTCTCCTCGTCGGTCATCAGCGCGACCTGGCCGCCGCCGCCCGGCACGCAGATCACGTCGAGCTGCGGGCAGTCGGCGAACGTCGTGGTCGGCACGATCGAGAAACCCGCATCGGTCGGAACCGGATCGAGCGTCTTCCAGATCATGTGCAGCTTGGCGTTGGGCACGCGGCACAGGACCTGCGCGGGGCCCGTCGCGTCCAGCTGCGTGAGGTCGGGAAAGAGCAGGATGCCGATATGGATGGTGTCAGCCATGGAGTGTCTCCTCTGTTGACGGCACGTTAGGCGATCCAGCCTCTGGCAGAAATGACAAATAGAGGGTATTTCCTGCCAATGCCCAAAGCACACCGGATCGCCATCCTCGCCTACGAAGGCTGCCAGCTCCTCGACGTCACCGGGCCGGCCGCCGTGTTCGGCGCGGCCAACGAAGGCCGCGAGCGGCCGGTCTACGATCTGCACATCGTTTCGCCCGATGGCGATGCGGTCGCTTCGAACTGCGGCGTCACCCTGATGAGCGAGCGTATCGGCGGGCGCTACGACACGCTGCTGGTCGCAGGCGGATCGCGCGGGCTTCGGGCGGTGATGAAGCGCGAGGATGTGCGCGGCTGGCTGCGTCGCGTAGCACCGAAGACACGGCGCTTCGGTTCGGTCTGCACGGGCGCGTTCGTGCTGGCGGCGGCGGGACTGCTGGACGGCAAGCGGGTGGCGACGCATTGGGCAAGCTGCCAGCGGCTGGCCGCCAATTTCCCGGCGCTCACGGTCGATGCCGATGCGCTCTATGTCGTGGACGGGCAGGTCTGGACCTCGGCTGGCGTGACGACCGGCATCGACATGGCGCTGGCGCTGGTCGAGGCCGATCTTGGCGCCGCGACGGCCAACCTGATCGCGCGGCACTTCGTGCTCTATGCGCGGCGACCCGGTTACCAGTCGCAGTTCAGTCCGCTGCTGCAGGCGCAGACCGAGGTCGATGCGCCGTTCGCCCGGCTGATCGAGTGGATGCAGACCCATCTCGACGAGCCGCTCGACGTGCCGGCACTGGCGGCCCGTGCGGGCCTGTCGGAGCGCAGCTTCTATCGCAAGTTCGTCGAGGCGACCGGCAAGACGCCGGCGCATTTCGTCGAGGGGCTGCGGCTCGATGCGGCGCGCACGCTGCTGGCCAAGGGCCTGCCGCTCAAGGCCATCGCCGGCCGCGTGGGCCTGCGCTCCTCGGCGCGGCTCGGGCAGGCCTTCGAGCGCCGCTTCGGCATGGCGCCGTCATTGTTCCGCGAGATGCACGCGACGTCAGTGCCGTAGTCGCAGGCTGCTCAGGATCAGGGCGGTGATCGCGAAGCCGGCGCCCAGCCAGAGCGCCGCCCGCGCGGCATCGGCCGCGCCGCCACCCGAGAAGTCGAACAGGCCGAACACCAGGGCGACCAGCGCGGCGCCCATCGTCTGACCGAGCGTCCGCGCCGTGGCGATGATGCCGCCGGCGCTGCCGCTGCGGTCGCGCGGCACGGCGTTCATCATCAGGCGGTTGTTGGGCGAGGCGAAGATGCCGAAGCCCATGCCGCACAGGACCAGCCGCCACACGATGTTGAAGGCCGAGGGATCCGGCGGCAGCAACGCCATCAGGATCATGCCCGACGCCATGCAGGTGAGACCGATCGTGCCCAGCGCGCCGGCATGGTGGCGGTCGGCCAGCCGGCCGGCGATCGGCGCTACGCCAGCCAGGGCGAGCGGCCACGCGGTCAGCAGCAGGCCGGTCGCGGTGGCGTCGCGGCCCAGCACGGTGTGGAAGAAGAAGGGAAGGCTGACGAAGGCCAGGCCCTGCGCGGTGAAGGTACAGGTCGAGGCCGAGATCGAGAGCGAGAAGATCGGCCGCGCGAACATGTCGATCGGCATCATCGGGTCGGCAAGCCTGCGCTGGCGCCAGACGAAGAGCGTGCCGAACAGGGCGGCACCGACCAGTTCGGCCACGATCACCGGGACGGGATGGCCATGGCCGACGCCGTCGATGCCGAAGATCAGCAGGCCGAAGGTACCGCCCGACAGTATTGCCGAGGGCACGTCGAAGGGCCGCTTGGCGTGAGTCGTCACCGGCAGGAAGCGGCCGGCGAGGAAGAAGGAGAGGATGCCGAGCGGGATGTAGACAGCGAACAGGATCGGCCAGCTCGTGATGGCGAGCAAAGCGGCACCGAGGCTGGGGCCGGCCGCCAGCGAGGTCGCCACGACGGTGGTATTGAAGCCCAGCCCGCGGCCGAGCGCGGCGCGTGGATAGATCGAACGCACCAGGGCGGGCTGTATCGCCATGATGGCCGCACCGCCCAGCCCCTGCAGCGTGCGCGCCGTGATCAGCCACGAGAGGGTGGGCGCAAGCACGCACCCGATCGAGGCAAGCGAGAAGATCACGAGGCCCCAGCGATAGACGGCGCGATAGCCCACGATGTCGCCCAGCGCCGCGACCGGCAGCAGCATGATCATCAGGGCGATCTGGTAGGCGTTGACGATCCAGATCGAGCTCTCCGCCGTGATCGCGAGATCCTTCGCGATGTAGGGCAGGGCCAGATTGGTCATCGAATTGCTGAGCACCGCCATCGACAGGCCGATGGTGATGGTTGCCACGGCGGCGAGTCGCCGTGGCCCCGGCGGCATGCCGTCGGGGAGCGGGCCGGCTGAAGCGGGTTCGGCCATGCTTACTGGGGGACCGTCAGTTCGTCGCCGCCGATGGTCGTGCGCTGCATCAGGCGCTTGTGCCTGGTCGCGTCGTAGTAGGTGGCGCGATGCAGGACGGCCCGGTTGTCCCAGACGATCACGTCGCCCTCGCGCCAGGCGTGGGACATCATGAACTCGGGCTGCTCGGCGCGCTGCGCCAGCTCCCACAGGATCGCCTTCGAGATCGGCTCGGGCCAGTCGAGGATGCGGCCGGCATGGGCGCCGATATAGAGGGCGCGGCGGCCGTTGATCGGGTTGTCGCGGAACATGCGCTGCTTCACCGGCGGCAGTTCCGCCAGCGACTTGGCGCTCAGGATGCCCTTCTGGACGCGGTCGCGCGAATGGGCCAGCGCATGCTCGGCGACCAGCGGATGGATCGTCGCCTGCAGGGCCGGCGGCAACGCGTCCCAGGCCGCGCGCATGTTCAGGAACTCGGTGTTGCCGCCCTCGGGCGGGCAGATCCGCGCCGTCAGGATTGAGCAGAGCGAGGGGATGCGCTTGAACGAGGAGTCGGAGTGCCAGAAGTAGTTGGCCTTCTGGTAGATCATGCGCATGTCGTCCGGCGGGATCGGCTCGCCGGTCATGATGTCGAGATTGGACTGACGCGCGAACTTGGTGCCGGCGGCGGGATTGGCGCTGAGCGTCGTCTCGAGCGGGCCGAAATTCTCGCTGAAGGCGATCTGCGTGTCGTCGTCCATCGGCTGGTCGCGGAACAGGAGCACGGAATGCTCCTCGAACGCGGCGCGGATCGGCCCGAACTCACGCGCCGAGAGCGGGCGCGTGATGTCGATGCCGGTGATTTCCGCGCCGAACAGCGGATGGAGCTTGCGGACTTCGATGCTGCCGGTGTTGCGCATGATTTCGTCCCTCAGTCGATGATCGCCTGGTAGGTGAGCACGCGCAGTTCGCGACGGATCGGGTAGGTCGAGGAGGGCATGAGCTGCGTCAGCAGCACCACGGCCATGTCCTCGACCGGATCGATCCAGAAGGCGGTGGAGGCCGCGCCGCCCCAGGCATATTCGCCCGGCGTGCCGGCGATGTACGCCTTGGCCGGATCGATCATCACGGAGAAGCCGAGACCGAAGCCGATGCCGGTGTAGGTCGATTCCGAGAAGCGCGGCGTGCCCATGTCGGCCATGTCGCCCTTCAGGTGGTTCATGGTCATCAGCTCGACCGTCTTGCGGCCGAGCAGGCGCACGCCGTCGAGTTCGCCCTTGTTCAGCATGAACTTGCAGAAGCGCAGATAGTCGGAGGCGGTCGAGACGAGGCCGCCACCGCCCGAGTTCACCTTGCGCGGCGCGAGGTAGCGGCTCTTGCCCGGATCGTCGATCAGGTCGAGCTTGCCGCCGGCGCCGGCAGCGTAGTTCGCGGCGAAGCGATCGTGCTTGGCGGCCGGGACGTGGAAGTCGGTGTCGACCATGCCGAGCGGGTCGATGACCTTTTCCTTCAGGTACTTCTCGAAGGGCTGGCCGGAGATCACCTCGACCAGGTAGCCCAATACGTCGGTGGAGACCGAGTAGTTCCACGCCTTGCCGGGCTGGGCGATCAACGGGAGCTGCGCCAGCCGCTCGACGACCTGCTTCAAACTGGTGTCGGCCGTTTGGAAATCGACGCCGTCCTGTTTTGCGCGATATGCGGCATCGACCGGATTGCTCTCCATGAAGCCATAGGTCAGGCCCGACGTGTGGGTGAGCAGGTCGCGGAAGTTGATCTCGCGCTCGGCCGGCGCGGTCTCGATCTTGCCGCGGCTGCCACCGGTCATCACGCGCGGGTTGGCGAAGGCGGGGATGAACTTCGAGATCGGGTCGTCGAGCTGAAAACGGCCCTCCTCGTAGAGCATCATGATGGCCACCGAGGTGAGCGGCTTGGTCATCGAATAGATGCGGAAGATCGTGTCGGCGCGCATCGGCTTGTTGCGGGCCAGGTCGGACTTGCCGGCGACCTCGGCGAAGGCCAGTTCGCCCTTGCGCATGACGCAGGTGACCATGCCGGCCAGCTTCCCGCTGTCGACCCATCCATTCATCCAGGTGCGCACGCGGTCGAGCCGCGCTGCGGAAAGTCCGACCTGTTCGGGGGTAACGAGCGGCAGCGTGTCCATGGCGATCCTCCTGTTAGCCCCGCTAGACTAGCCTAGGACGATAGGGTTCAGACACGCAAAAGACGGGAGGCACCAATGGCGAGATTGTGCGAGGGACGGGTTGCGATCGTGACGGGCGGCGCCCGCGGCGTCGGCCGGGAACACTGCCTGATGCTGGCCGAGCACGGCGCCAAGGTGGTCGTGAACGACCTGGGCGGCGACCGGACCGGCAAGGGCAACGATGTCGGCCCCGCCCAGCAGGTCGTGAACGAGATCAAGGCGATGGGCGGCGAGGCCGTGGCCAACGGCGACGACGTCTCGGACTGGAACGGCGCCAAGCACATGATCGACCAGGCGGTCGAGGCGTTCGGCAAACTCGACGCCATCGTGCTCAACGCCGGCATCCTGCGCGACCGCATGCTGGTCAACATGAGCGAGGACGAGTGGGACGCCGTCATCAAGGTGCACCTCAAGGGCACCTTCGCACCGGCCCGCCATGCGGCCGCCTACTGGCGCGACCAGGCCAAGCTGAAGGGCGGCCCGGTGGATGCGCGCATTATCACGACGACCTCGGTCTCCGGCATCTACGGCAACATCGGCCAGACCAACTACGGTGCGGCCAAGGCCGGCATCGCCTCCTTCACCATCATCGCCGCGCGCGAACTCGCCCGCTACGGGGTCACGGTGAACTCGATCTCGCCGTCGGCTTTCACGCGGATGACCGAGGACCTGCGGGAATACACGGAGGAGGACAAGAAGCGCCGCGATCCCAAATGGATTGCGCCCGTCGCCACCTGGCTGGTGAGCGAGGACAGCCGCGAGGTCACGGGCCGTGTCTTCCAGGCCGGAAACGGCATTTTCGCCGTCGCCGAGGGCTGGCATAAGGGCCCCACGGTCGAGCAGATCATGGATCCGGTGCAGGCCGGCAAGGTGCTGAGCGAAATCGCGAAGAAGGCCCGCAAGAACGCCGGGATGAACGGCCTCGACCTCGACTGACGGACGAACAGGGAAAAAGGAAAACACATGAAGACGATCAATCGCCGCACGGCGCTCGCGGCCACGGCGGCGGCGGCGTTGATTCCGGGCGCCGCGCGCGCCCAGGCCTGGCCCAACAAGCCGATCCGCTGGGTCGTGCCCTATACGGCCGGCGGCCTGACCGACGTCACCACGCGACTGACGCTCGAGAAGATGAACATCGGCCAGACCTTCGTCGTCGACAACAAGCCCGGCGCGAACTCGCTGATCGGCGCGGAGATCGTCGCCAACGCAGCACCCGACGGTTACACCTTCCTGACGGTGATTGCGGCCCACGCGGCCAACAAGACGCTCTATGCCGGCAAGCTGAAGTTCGATCCGGTGAAGGGCTTCGAGCCGGTCTCGCTGGTCGGCGTCGCGCCGCTCATCATCACGGTCACCAACGACCTGCCGGTGAAGAACGTCGGGGAGTTGATCGCCTACGCCAGGAAGAACCCGGGCAAGATCTCGTTCGGTTCTTCCGGCGTCGGCGCCGCCGCGCACCTCACCAGCGAACTGATGAAGCAGGTGACGGGCACCGACATGGTGCACGTTCCGTACAAGGGAACGGCGCCTGCGCTGGCCGATCTCGCGGCGGGCAACATCCAGATGCTGATCGACGCGCCGATCGGCGTGATGGCTCAGGTCCGGGCCGGCAAGATCCGCGCGCTTGCCATGCTGTCGAAGAACCGCGTTCCGGGCGTCGAGGAAGTGCCGACCATCGTGGAGTCGGGTGGACCGCTGATCGAATCGTCGACCTGGGTGATGTTCCTCGCGCCGGCCGGCACGCCGAAGGACATCGTCGAGAAAATGTCGACGGAAGTGGGACGCGCCCTCAAGGACGAAGCCCTGCGCAAGCGCCTCGCCGAGCAGGCCGTCATTCCGGTCGGCGCCACGCCGGCCGATACGGGCAAGTTCCTGCAGACCGAGATCGACAAGTGGGAGAAGGTCATCACGACCGCCGGCGTCAAGCCTGACGCCTGATTCCCGTATCCAGGCAGCGGCGCCGGCAATGACCGGCGCCGCCAGCGTCAGATCAGTTCGCCGCGAAGCAGTAAAGCAGGCCCGCGCCGCCGGTCGCCACCAGCGCGGGCAAGTCGCAGCCCCGCGACGGGTGCGAGGTGTTCCACGACTTCGACGGCGCATCGTCGCGCAGGCCCATGCGATCGGTGTGACCGACCATGGCGCTGCCCTCGCCGTTCTTCGTCCAGTTGCCGCAGGTCATGTCCTTGTCCGGCGGGAAGGCGGTGCCGTCGGCCTGCGTGCCGGTGAGGATGTCGTGCTGGTTCACCGTGTAGAGCCGGCTGGGGATCAGCCTGCCGGTTTCCGCGACGCTGGTTGCGGCCGTCAGCTTGTTGTTGTCCGAGTGCAGGTCCTCGACACTCGCCGCTATCTGAACGCCGGTGGCATTCACCCACGGTCCCTTGCCGATGCGATCCCGGGCGTTGACCGCGGTCGCGCCGCCGACCGCCTGGGTGCTGAGATAGGCTCGCCACGTCTTGCCGCCGGCGCCCGCCTTGGCGGCCAGCGTCTGGCAATGCCGGTCCGCGCCCTCGAGCCCGCCAAAATTGGCACCCTGCGGGCCGCCTACACTGGTGATGAAGAAGGTCATGTTGGGAAATTGCGGCGGCGTCTGCTGGGCCTGCGACGACGTGGCAGAACCAACCAGCAAAAGCGTGGAAACGCCGAGCGCAGCGAACTTCGATCTGGCCGTCATGTCGTTTTCTCCCCGATTCTTATGTACTCTGACGCTCCTACATCCTGACGTTTGGAACCTGTCTGGCCCACTCAATTTCTCGTGGGCTGAAGCGGAAAACCTCTCCCCGACAGTGCTTGTGCAGCCTCAGCGCTTTACTCGCCGCGCGCCGTGTCGTTTTCTTCGCTCATGGTTTCGGCCCTCAGCCTGGCGAACGGCCTCACGCTTCTGTTCGCAGCCCTTTGCCTCTGGACGATGGCGATGCAGTCGCGCGGCGGCGTCACGACATTGGGACGGGTCGCGCTGCCAGGCGGCTTCGCGGTGCTGGCGACCCTGATGCTGCTCGCCGGCGTGTTCGAGGCGAGCTTCCTGTTCGACATTCTCTGGGTGGTGGCCTTCGCGGTGGGCTCGGTGATCGGCCGTATTCGCGGATGGATGCTGAGCGTGCAGTCGAACCGGGAGTCGGGGCTGGTGTCGCTGCCGGCGACGGTCGACGGACTCATCGCCGCTCTCATTCTCGTCGCACTGTCCATCATCGACTTCTCGTCGGCGATGATGGGCGAAGCGCTGATCGAGCCGGGATACATCGCGGCGGGCAGTGCGCTCTGCGCCGGCTTCCTCGGCTATCGCGTCCTGGTCATCGCCTTGCGCGTCGTTCGCCCGAAGACCGACAAGGTCTCGCGCGCGGCCTGACGGGCGCGCGCCCTCACAATCCCCGAAGCGTCTCCAGCACGCGCGGCTGCGGCCACGTCCAGCCGCTGGCGCCTTCATAGGCGCGCATCGCGCGTAGCACGACGTCGTCCGCGCGCGGCGGGCCGATGATCTGCAGGCCGACCGGCAGGCCAGCCCTGGTGAGACCCGCCGGCATCGACGCAGCAGGTTGTCCGGTGAGATTGCAGGGAAGAGTGTAGGGCGCACCCTTCGTCCAGCGCGGGAACGCCTCGGAATTGTAGAGCGTCTCCACCGGCGGCGCCGCGGTCGGGGTGACGGGCGCGAGCAGCAGATCGTAGTTGCGATGCCAGAGGGCCAGGTCGCGCGCGAGTTTGCTCTTGGCTTCGTAGGCGCGGGCATAGTCGGCGAGGGTGATCGACAGGCCCTTTTCCGCAAGCGCGCGCAGGCCGGGGTCGAGCTTGTCGTGGAGCTGCGTCGGGATCTGGCGGAAACGCGTGGCGAAGCTGCCGATCCACAGCGGTTCAAAATGCTGCTGAAGCGGCTCGAACATCGGGCCGACCTCCTCGACATGCGCGCCGAGATCCTCGAAGCGCTTCGCCGCGGCCACGATGAGATCGCGCACCTCCGGATCGGCCTGCACGTGGCCGAGGTCGAGGCTGAGACCGATCTTCCAGCCGCGCACGCCGGCGTCGAGGCCGACCGTGTAGTCACGCGCCTCGGCGGGCAGCGACCGCCAGTCGCGCGGATCGGGACCGGCCGTGAGGTTCAACGCCATCGCGGTGTCGAGCACCGAGCGCGCCAGGACGCCCTGGCTGATGACGTCGGCGAAGGGCGCATCCGCCGGCGACTGCGGGATGCGTCCATAGGACGGCTTCAGGCCGACGAGCCCGGTATGGGCTGCGGGAATGCGGATCGAACCGCCGCCATCGTTGCCATGGTTGAATGGATTGACGCCCGCCGCCGTGAGCGCCGAGGCGCCGCCGGACGAGCCGCCGGGCGAGTGGGCGACGTTCCACGGATTGCGCGTCGTGCCCTGGAGAGGCGAGTCGGTCAGAGCCTTCCAGCCGAACTCGGGCGTCGTGGTCTTGCCAAGAATGATCATGCCCCCGGCAAGGAACCTGTCGACGACGGCGGCGTTCTCGATAGCCGGGGTCTCGTCCGTGGAATGCGATCCAAGACGTGTCGGCCATCCCTTTACGTTCGTCGTGTCCTTGATCGTCGTCGGAATCCCGTCGAACGGAGAGAGCGGCTCGCCTTTCTGCCAGCGCGATTCCGCAGCCTTTGCGGCACTTTGCGCGCCTTCCGCATCAACCAGCACGAACGCGTTCAGATGAGGTTGCAGCGCTGATGCACGCTTCAACATCGCATCGACGATCTCGACGGGTGATGCCTGACGGCGCGCGAAGAGTTTTGAGAGTTCCGCTGCGGAAAGCCAGTCGAATGCAGAGTCAGACATGCGCAATTGGTCGGTTCTCGACGAACATCGGATGTTCCAAAGTGAGGGTGACGACGCAGTGTCGACTCTGATTTCTCGTAAGTCGAGAGCGTATTGGAGGAGTAGGTGATGGAAACTGTTACAGCGCTTGTTGCCACCGGTGCCGCCTTCGCGGCGAGCTATCTCATCGGACGATCGCTGACGACTTCGCTTCTTCTCGTGATGCTGGGTGGGTTGCTTGCGGGGGCGAGCTTTGCCGTCCTGTTCTTCGTCTCGACCGTGACGGTCGGACACCTGATGCCCGGCCTGTTCGAGCCCTGGCTGCTCGGCATTCATTTCATCGCCCTTGCCATCGTGGTGCCGCTCGGGGGAGCCGCCATTGCGGCGCTCACGCACCGCCACGTCGAGCGCGTCGACGCCTCTCGCCTGCCGTTCTGAAGGAAAGCGGGAGGCGAAACGGACGTCTTTCCCGCACCGGCCCCGCACCGCTAAGCTCCCCTGCAAACAGGGGAGGCAGGGATGGTTGAGGTCAAGCTCGGCGCCGGCACGGCCGTGCGCATCGAGGAAAGTTACGAGCCCAACTTCGACGCCAGGGCTTTCTTTCCCGACTGGGATCCCGCCGTCGTTGAGCGTCATCGCGGCTGGCTCATGCCGGCTCACTATGACGAGGCTTCTGCCTTCCTGAAGCTGAGCGTCCATAGCTGGCTGCTGAAGATCGGCGGCAAGACGATCCTGATCGACACCTGTGTCGGCAATCACAAGCCGCGTCCCCATCGGCCCAAGTGGCACCTGATGGAGACGAAGTATCTCGAACGGCTGAAGGCGGCCGGCGTCGAGCCCGACCAGATCGACATGGTCATGTGCACCCATCTCCATGTCGATCATGTCGGTTGGAACACGCGGCTCGAGAACGGCAAGTGGGTGCCGACCTTCAAGAATGCCAAATACGTCTTCAGCCGCGCCGACTACGATCACTACCTTAAGCTCGACAGCGATCCCGCGACCGGTCCCGTCAATGCGGGCTCGTTCCGCGATTCCGTGTTGCCCGTGGTCGAGGCCGGGCTCACGCAGATGATCGATGGGGCCGCGCAACTCGACGAGAATCTAGCGGTCGAGCCGGCGCCGGGGCATACGCCGGGTACAATCGCCATCAAGTTCGAATCGCGCGGCGAGAAGGCGCTGTTCTGTGGCGACATCCTTCACCACGCGCTGCAGGTCTATCATCCCGAGTGGAACAGCTTCGCCTGCGCCGATGGCGTCGGTGCGCGCAAGAGCCGGCGCGCGGCGCTGGAGCATTGCGCCGGCAGCGGCGCGCGGCTGATGCCGTGCCACTTCGGGGCGCCATTCAGTTGCCACATCGACCACAGGGACGATGGGTTCGTGCCGCGCTTCGGCGGGCAATTCTAGGGGAGAGAGAAGATGATCTACGAAATGCGGGTCTACAGGTGCGTGCCGGGACGTCTCCCGGCGCTGCTCAATCGCTTCAACACCATCACGCTGAAGATCTGGGAGCGGCACGGCATCAAGCAGGCCGGCTTCTTCACGACGCTGATCGGCGAGTCGAACCAGGAGCTGACCTATTTCCTCGCGTGGGAATCGCTGGCCGACCGCGAGAAGAAGTGGAACGCCTTCGCCGCCGATCCGGAGTGGCTGGCCAAGCGCGCCGAAACGGAGAAGGACGGCGCGATCGTCGAGAACGTCTCGGTGCAGATGCTGACGCCGACGGCCTTCTCGTCCGTCCAGTAGGACGTTACTCCGCCCTGAGGCCCGCCTCCTTTGCGAGGCGGGCCCATTTGGCGAGGTCATCAGCCACATAGGCTGCGAACTCGGCAGGCGTACCGAACTGCGGGTCGGCACCGAGTTCGACGAACCTCTTCGCGACATCGGGCGAGCGGACCGTCGCGTCGACGGCCGCATGCAGGCGATCCACCAGGGCTTTCGGCGTGCCGGCGGGAAGGAACACGCCGTAGGAGATCGCCGCTTCGTATCCTGGCAGTCCGGACTCCGAGATGGTGGGAATGTCGGGCGCCGCCGCCGAGCGCTCGAGCGCGGTCTGTCCGAGCGCGCGCATCTTTCCGGCCTTCGCATGAGGCAGCGCCGTCGACAGGCCGCCGAAATAGAGATCGACCTGGCCCGCCATGAGATCGGCCATCGCGGGGCCGCCGCCCTTGTAGGGCACGTGCACGATGTCGAGCCGTCCCATCGCCTTGAAGAGTTCGAGCGCCAGGTGGGTCGCGCCGCCCGCGCCGGCGGAGGCGCCGTTCAGTTTTCCCGGCCGCGCCCGAGCCAGCGACAGCAGGCCGGCGATGTCCTTCGCCGGCAGATCGGGGCGCACGACCAGCAGCATCGGGTTGATGCCGACCGGCGCCACGGCGACGAAGTCCATCCGCACATCGTAGGGCATGTTGCGGTTCAACGCCGGTGCGACCGTGGTCGAGCCGTTGGAGGCCAGCATGAACACGCTGCCATCGGGTGGGCTCTTGGCCGTGAAATTTGCGGCGATCTCGCCGTTGGCGCCCGCCTTGTTCTCGACCACGACGGTGCGACCCAGCCGTTCGCCGATGCCCGGCGCGATCACCCTGGTGAGGAGATCGTTGGGACCGCCGGGCGGGAAACCCACGATGAACCGCAGCGGCCTGTCGGGAAAGTCCGCTGCCCGGGCGCGGACCGGGGCCAGGGGGAGTGCCGCGAGGCCGGCGAGCAGATGGCGGCGAAGGGGCTTGTTCATTCAGGAAGTATGCTAGGCTTTTCCCAACACAGGGAGGAAACAAGAATGCAACGCAGGACTTTCACGGCCGCGGGTGCGGCAGCCTTGCTCGGCTCGTTGGCCGGAGTGCCCGCACGCGCGCAGTCGCTTGGCGGCGACGTCCGCTTTCTCTGCGGCTTCGCCCCGGGCGGGACGGCCGATCTGCTGTGCCGCATCCTCGCGGAAGCGGCGACGTCCGAGGTCGGTCAGAAAGTGATCGTCGATACCAAGACCGGCGCCAGCGGCTTCATCGCCAACGAGATCGTGGCCAATGCGGCACCGGATGGCCGCACGATCGGCCTCGCCGCCATGGCTGCGATGTGCGTGTCGCCGGTGATGCCGGGACAGAAGCTGCCGATCAACGTCGACACCGACCTGACGCCGATCGCCAACATCGTGGGCGTCACCAACATGCTGGTCGTCGGCAAGCACATGCAGTACCGGACGATTCCGGAGATCATCGACTTCGCCAAGAAGAACCCCGGCAAGCTCACCTACGCCTCGGCCGGCAACGGCACGTCGCAGCATCTCGCCGCCGAACTGTTCAAGAAGATGGCCGGCATCAACATCCTTCACGTGCCTTATCGCGGCGGTGCGCCCGCGATCCAGGACATGATTTCAGGCAATTGCGACATGATGTTCGGCAACATGCCGGAGTTCCTGGGACAGATTAACGGCGGCGGGCTCATTCCCGTGGCGTTCGGATCGCCCAAGCCTTCCCCCATGTTTCCCAATTTGCCGCTGATCTCGAAATACCTGCCGGGTTTCGAGGTGGTGAACTGGTTCGGCGTGTTCGGGCCGAAGGCCCTGCCGGCCAACCTGACCGACTACTGGAACAAGGCGCTGCGCGCGGCGGTCGCCAAGCCCGACGTCCAGAAGCGCTTCGCCGAAAGCGGCATGGACACGATCATCGGCTCGCCTGCCGAGTTCAAGGCGACCATCATGGCCGATCGCAAGAAGTGGGAAGGGGTCATCAAGGAGGCCGGCATGCGAGCCGACTGACCGATGCCGCTCGCCGACACTGCGCAGGGCACCCTCCACTACGACGTGGTCGATCAGGTTGCGCCCTGGCGACAGAAACGCCTGCCGATCCTGTTCCATCACGGGATCGGCGCCAGCCCGGGAATTTGGGCGGGCTGGCAGCCGGCACTGGCGGACGCCTTCCGCCTCATGACCTTCGACATGCGCGGCTACGGCCGTTCCACGATCCCGGCAGAGGACTTCAAGTGGTCGCTCGATCTGCTGGTCGAGGACCTGTTTGCGGTCGCCGATGCCGCCGGTGCGGAGCGGTTCCATCTCGTGGGCGAATCGATCGGCGGCACCGTGGCGCTGGCGGCGGCGCTCGCGCGGCCCGGCCGGATCGCCACGCTCACCGTCAGCAACGGCGCCCATCTCGGTGCGTCCATCCAGCGTGTCGAGGCCTGGCGCCGCCAGCTCGACGAAGGCGGCTCGAAGGGCTGGTCCGACGCCTTCCTGCGCGATCGCTTCCATGACGGCGCCGTGTCGCCGGAGCGGCTGGCATGGTTCGCTGCCGAACAGGAGAGATGGTCGCGTGCCTCCATCCTGAACGCGCTCGGCGTCCTGATCGGCACCGACCTCACCTCCCGCCTGCCCGAAATCAAATGTCCCACTCTGCTGCTGCATCCGGACGGCAGTCCGTTCATTCCGGTGCCCGTCATGGCCGACCTGTTCAAGGGCCTGCCCGATGCCGAGTTGAATGTCTTCGGACGGTCGCGGCATGGCCTGCCTTTCTCGCACGCCGTGCAATGCGCGCAGGCACTACGGTCTTTCCTCGACTCCCGCAGAGTGGACTGATAGTCGAGTTGTCAGACAACTAAGAGCCACGAGGGAACAATGAGACGGATTCTGGCCGGCGCGGCCGCGCTGGCGATCGCCTTTTCGGCGGCTCCCGGATTTGCCCAGGAGAAGCTCAACGTCTGGTGGGTGAAAGGCTTCTACAAGTCCGAGGACGATGCGCTGTTCGCCGCCATCAAGAAATTCGAGGCGAAGACCGGCGTGAAGGTCGACCTGTCCCAGTACGCCGTGCAGGACATGATCCCCAAGACCGTTGCCGCCCTCGATTCGGGCTCGCCGCCCGATATCGCCTACTCGGACACCTATGACGTGCAGGTCGCGGGCAAGTGGGCTTACGACGGCAAACTCGAGGACATTTCCGACGTCATCGAGCCGATGAAGGACCGGTTCGCGCCGGTCACGATCGAGACGGCCTATCTCTATAACGACAAGGCCAAGAAGAAGGCCTTCTACGGCTTCGTCCTGAAGCAGCAGACGCTGCACATCCAGTACTGGAAGGACATGCTGGCGACAGCCGGATTCAAGGAGAACGACATTCCCGGTACCTGGAAGGAGTACTGGTCCTTCTGGTGCGACAAGGTCCAGCCGGCCTATCGCAAGGCCACCAGCAGCCGCGTCTACGGCATCGGCAACCCGATGGGCGTGGAATCGACCGACTCGTTCCAGTCGTTCCTGAGCTGGGTCGACGCCTACAACGTCAAGCTGGTCGACGATTCGGGCAAGCTGCTGGTCGACGATCCGAAGGTGCGCGCAGGGCTGATCGCCGCGCTGCGCGACTATACCGACATCTATGCCAAGGGCTGCTCGCCGCCCTCGTCGACGACCTGGAAGGATCCCGACAACAACGTTGCCTTCCACAATCGCACGACGATCATGACGCACAACTACACGATCTCCATCGCCGCCAAGTGGCTGGACGACGCCAACAACGAGCAGCTCACGCCCGAGCAGCGCGCCGCCGGCCGCAAGGCCTATGACGAGCTGATCGCGACGGCCGGCTTCCCCAAGAAGCCCGACGGCTCGCAGATGGTCTACCGCACGGCCGTCAAGGTCGGCGTTATCTTCCAGGACTCCAAGAACAAGCCGCGCGCGCGCGAGTTCCTGAAGTTCCTGCTCGAGGAAGAGAACCTTCGCCCCTATGTCGAGGGCGCGCTCGGCCGCTGGTTCCCGGTGACCAAGGCCAGCCAGGAGAGCCCGTTTTGGCAGGCCGACAAGCATCGCAAGGCGGTGTACGACCAGTTCAAGGCCGGTACGCTGCCCTTCGAGTTCACCAAGAACTACAAGTTCACCATCCTCAACAACGAGAACGTCTGGGCCAAGGCGATGAACCGCGTGGTGAGCGAGAAGGTCTCGGTCGAGAAGGCCGTGGACGAGATGATCGCCCGCATCAAGGAAGTGGCCAAGTAGCACCGCTTTCGCGAGTACGCGTATGGCGGCGTCCACGATAGACACGATGCCCCGCCGGGAGAAATCCCGGTGGGCCGGCTTCGGCCTGTCGGAGCGGCAGGCCTGGAGCCTGTTGTTCGTCGCGCCCTATGTCGCGATCTTCATCGGCTTTGTCGTGTTCCCGGTGGGCTACAGCTTCTGGCTGGCCCGCAGCCCGCAGCTCTATGTCGAGCTGGCAGCCGATCCGATCTTCCTGCGGACGGTGATCAACACCTTCGTTTTCCTGGTCGTCGCCATCAACGTGAAGATGGCGCTCGCGTTGTTCCTGTCCGGTTTCTTCATGCACAAGCGCTGGTGGGTGAAGGTGCTCGCGGTGCTGTTCATGCTGCCCTGGGCGGTGCCGTCGATCCCGACCATCCTGTCGGTGCGCTTCATGCTCAATCCGGAGTGGGGCGTCATCAACCAGCTGATTTTCAGACTGACCGCCGAGGACGGGCCGAACTGGCTGAACGACCCCGCGCTGGCGCTCACGCTTTCGATGCTGGTGCACATCTGGAAGTCGCTGCCCTTCTGGACGCTGATCCTGCTGGCCGGCCGGCTGGCCATTCCCGGCGAACTCTACGAAGCAGCCTCGGTCGATGGTGCCGGCGCCTGGCATCGCTTCCGCTACATCACCTGGCCGTCGATGAGCACGCTCTACGTCACCTGCACGCTGCTCTCGATGATCTTCACAGTCGGCGACTTCAACAGCGTCTATCTGCTGACCGGTGGCGGCCCGGCGGACCTTACGCATGTGCTGGCGACGCTCGGCATCCGCTACCTGCGTCTCGACCAGGTCGGTCTCGCCATGGCGTCGATCGTGTGCGCGCTGCCGCTGATTCTGCCGCTCGTCTACTTCATGATGCGGCGGCTCTCGCGATGAGCCCGCGCAAAATCCTGCGCACGGTCGGCTTCGAGAGCGGACTGCTGCTGATCGGCATTCCGGTGCTGCTGTGGACGCTGATCCCGATCTACCACATGCTCCTGTTCGCGATTTCGCCCAAGGATGCGGCCTTCTCGGGCCAGCTCTGGCCGACGAATCCGACCCTGCGCAACTTCGGAACGGTGCTCAGCCAGAAGCACCATTTCCTCAATCACTTCTGGCTGCAGATGTTCAACTCGCTGGTCATCTCGGTCGGCACGGCGGCGATCACGCTGTTCGTGGCGACCGCCGCGGCCTTTGCGATCAGTCGGCTGCGCATGAAGGGCGGCCGCATGGTGATGAACCTGGCGCTGCTGACCTACTTCATCCCGGCCGCGTTCCTCGCGGTGCCCATGTACAAGACCATGGGCATGTACGGGCTGCTGAACAACGACTGGGCGCTGGTGCTCGCGATGGCGACGATCGCCTCGCCCTATGCGATCTGGATCCTGCGCCAGGCGTCCGACAAGCTGCCGGTCGAACTCGACGAGGCGGCGATGATCGACGGCGCCTCGCCGTTCCAGCTCTTCCGCCTGATCTACCTGCCGCTGATGGTGCCGTCGCTGATCGCCGTCGGTACCTATGCGCTGCTGCTGGCCTGGAACGAGTATCTCTACGCGTTCCTGCTGCTGTCGAAGAACACGGCGATCACCCTGCCGGTGGCGCTGGGCAACTTCCTCTCGGCCGACGACTCGCCGTGGGAATTGCTGATGACGGCGGGCTTCCTCTACGCGCTGCCGCCGGCGGCCATCTACTATGCATTCCGCCGCTACATGTCGTCGGGCCTCACCGCGGGCGCGGTGAAGGGCTAGGGTTCACCCGCGCCGCATGCGCTTGCGGGTGACGAAGGACGCCCGCATCGATTCGGCGACCTGCTCGACTTCGGCGCGCCAGCGCAGCGTGGGATCCCAGATGGCGGCGAGGTCCATGCCGAGCACGATGCCGTTGGCGATGATCTTGGCCGTGTGAAGGTCGGTGCGTGTGGTCGCCGGGATGACGGCCGTGCCGAGGCCGGCCCGGGCCAGCGCAAGGATCACCGTTCCCGAACCGCCCTCGTGGCGGATGCTGGGCGACAGCGACAGCAGCCGCAGGGCCGCATCGAGAGTCAGACGCGACTGATATCCGCGATCCAGCACCAGCAGGTCGCGCTCGCACAGCGCCCGGAGGTCGATTCCGCTCCGGCGTTCGCTGACGCTGAAGGGCTTCGGTGATGCAGCGAGGATGTCCAGGCGCACGATCTGGTGCTCGACGAGGCCGGTGTCGTAGCGCGGGCGCCCGGTGATGCCCATCGACGCCTCGCCGCTCAGCACCAGGTTCTCGATCTCGACGCCGTTGGCCTCGATGACGCCGATGCGGATGTTCGGCTTGGTCTGGATGAAATCGGCGATCCGCGGCGCCACCACCGTCTCGATCGTATGGGCGGTCGCGGCGACCGTGATGTGCACCGCGGGCTGCACGCTGTTGACCCGGGCCGCCGCTTCGAGCCTGGCGATGCCTTCCAGCGCCGCCGAGGCCAGCGGCAGCAGGTCGTGCGCATCGCTGGTGGCCGCCATGCCGCGGCCCGACGGCTCGAACAGGGACAGGCCGAGCCGATGCTGGAATTCCGTGATGCGGCGGGACAGGGCCGATTGCGAAATGTTGAGGCGCTCCGCGGCTTCCACCAGCGATCCCGAGCGATAGACGGCCACGAAGGACTCGAGGAGACGCTTGTCCATTCCTGCGAAAGCCTCAGCAATAAGTCTGCAGACAATGCACTTCATGCATAAGGTGGATCGGTGCTAGCGCTGCGTCAACCGCGCCCGTGGTGGGGCGGATCGAGAAGGAACACAGGGATGCAGCGCCGACACCTCCTTACGCTCGGAACCGCCGCCGCCGGATCGATCGTCGCGAGCCGGATCTCGCAGGCGCAGGGCGCCTATCCCGATCGGCCGATCACCCTCGTCGTCGCCGCGCCGCCGGGCGGCGGCACCGACATCGTGGGCCGCATGTTCGCCGATCACCTGTCCCGGGAGTTCGGCCAGCAGGTCATCGTCGACAACAAGGGCGGTGGCAACGGCAACATCGCCACGGCTCTCGTCGCGAAGGCGAAGCCGGATGGGTACACGCTGCTGATGCAGTATTCGTCGTTCCATTCGGCGAACCCGGCGATGATCAAGAACCTGAACTGGTCGCCCAAGGACCTGACCGGTGTCGCCATGGGCGCGATCGCCCCGCAGCTCATCGTCATTGCCAAGAAGGTGCCGGCCGACAATCTCAAGGACTTCATCGCCTACGCCAAGGCCAATCCGGGCAAGCTGAACTATGCGTCGTTCGGGCCGGGCTCGGTCGCCCATATCGGCGGCGTGCTGCTGAACAAGGCGGCCGGTATCGACCTCATCCATATCCCGTACAAGGGGGCGGGGCCGGTGAGCACCGACCTCGTGGCGGGGCAGGTGGAGCTGGCGGTCATGAGTCCGCCCTCGCTCGCGGCCCATATCCGCAACGGCAACGTGAAGGCGCTGGCCATTGCGAACGAGGCGCGTCATCCCGCGTTCCCGGAGATTCCCACGACGGCCGAAGCGGGCCTGCCGAGCTTCGTGTTCGATGCCTGGTACGGGATGTTCGCACCGGCGGGTACACCCAAGCCGATCATCGACAAGCTGAATGCGGCGATGAGAAAGATCGCCAGGCTCGATGTCGTTGTCGAACGCTCGACCCAGCTCGGGACCGTCCTCAAGGACTGGAGCCCGGAACAGTTCGATCGGTTCGTGGCCGCGGAAGGCGAGGTCTGGTCGAAGCTGATCCGGGAAAACAAGATCACCCTCGACGAATAGAGACGACAAGAATCCGGCTCTTTCCATCCCCCTGGAGACAATCATGACAGGTTCCCTGAACGCCAATGCCGGCCCGCGTATCCGCTACAAGGCCGAGGAGGGCGCGCCCTACGAGACGATCACCGTCGACAAGCTGACGCCGATCATCGGCGCGGAGCTGGGCGGCGTTGATCTCAGCAAGCCGCTGTCGAACCGCCAGCAGGACGAGATCCACCGTGCCCTGGCCGAGAACCTCGTCATCTTCTTCCGCGATCAGGTGCTTACGCCCGAACAGCACATGTCGTTCGGGCGCCTGTTCGGCGAACTGCATGTCCATCCCGCCGCGCCGCACGAGCCCGGCATGCCGGAGATGATGCGGATCCACTCCGACAAGGACAGCCCGCGCGCCAACGGCGAGGGCTGGCATACCGACGTGAGCTGCGAGGTCGAGCCGCCGATGGGCTCCATCCTGCACATCAAGACCTGCCCGCCGCGCGGCGGCGACACGCTGTTCGCCAACATGTACGCGGCCTACGAGGCGCTGTCGGACCGCATGAAGGCCTATCTCGACGGCATGATCGCGCTGCATGACGGCGAGCCGGTCTATCGCGGCCTGTTCAAGCCGATCGGCGTGGCCGACAAGCCGGAGTATCCGCGCGCCGAGCATCCGGTGGTGCGCACCCATCCGGTCACCGGCCGGAAGTGCCTCTACGTCAATGCCGGCTTCACCAGCCGCCTGCTCGGCGTGCCGCGCGACGAGGGCGACGCGATCCTGCGCTATCTCTACCAGCACATGGAGAACCCGCTGTTCCAGTGCCGCTTCCGCTGGCGCGAGAACTCGATCGCCTTCTGGGACAATCGCTGCGCCCAGCACCGCGCGATGTGGGACTACTGGCCCCACACCCGCAGTGGCCACCGCGTCACGGTGAAGGGCGACCGCCCCTTCTAGGATCAGGCTCCCTTCGGCAGCGTCGCCATGAAGGCCTTGAGCCGCGGTGCCCATTTGGCGGCGTCGAGGCCCGAGGCCGAGTGGCCGAGTTCGCTGTCGATCTCGAAATAATCGGCGGTCACGCCGGCGGCCTTCAGTTTCTCCATCACCGCCGGCGCGATCGAGGGCGGGAAGAGCTTGTCGGTGCGCGAGATCACGTAGAGCACCTTGGCTCTGATCTTCGACATGTCCTTCTCGGCGTCGAAGTTCACGCTGGCGCGACGCAGCACGACCAGCGAATTGCCGTCGAACACCTTGGACCAGCTTTCGGCGCGCTTCACGATCTCGGCCTCGCGCGCGGCCTTGTCGGGGAACTGCGCGGCGAGCTGCTCCTCGATGCCGTAGCGCTTCAGGGTCGCCACGCGCATGTCGGTCAGGACCCTGGTGATCCCGCCATTCTCGTAATAGCGCCCGCCGTTCCAGTTCGGGTCCTTGGCCAGCACGTCGATCAGTGCCTTGACCGAGGCTTCGCCGCCCGAGCCCTTGGGCGCGCTCACCACCGGCACCAGCCCGTCCATGAAATCGGGATAGGTGACGCCCCACTGGAATGTCTGGTAGCCGCCGAAGGAAGGGCCGGCGACCGCCACGAGATGCTTCACGCCGAGACTGTCGAGCAGGGCCTTCTGCGCGTTGACGATGTCGACCAGCGTGATGGTCGGGAAATCGGGGCCGTAGGGCTTCCCGGTCTTCGGGTTCACCTGCGCCGGATTGGTCGAGCCGTAGGACGAGCCCAGCATGTTGGACGACACGACGAACAACCTGTTCGTGTCGATCGCCTTGCCGGGGCCGACCAGCCCGTCCCACGAGCCTTCGGCGCCGTTGGCGCCCGCGCGACCTGCCATGTGCTGGCTCGACGTGTAGCCGTGAGTCAGCAGCACGCCGTTGCGGCCATCGGGTGCCAGCGTGCCGTAGGTCTCGTAGGCAATCCTGACGTCGGGCATGACGGTGCCGCTCTCGAGGCGGAACTCCTTCATGGTGAAGAGCTGCTTCTGGACGTTCACGAGTTCTCCCTGGGCGGAAGCGCCCCTGCCGATCAGGAACGGCGCGACGGAAAGAGCGGCTAGCAGTGGGCGGCGGGGCAGCGACGACGTCATCGGTTCCTCCTCGGTCAGGCGCGGGCGGGCTGGAGCGGCAGGTCGGCGATGGCGTGTGCGGCCAGTCGCTTGCGATCCCTCTCGGGACGGATGAAGAGCAGGCCGATGATGCCGCCGGCGAGGAGCAGCACGCCGAGGATGACGTAGCCCTGCTCGTAGCCGGCGATCGGCGTTGCCGCGTTCTGGATCATCGAGCCCATGATCCGGGGTGCGAGGACGCCGGCGAACGTCACGACCGACGTGGTGATGGCCAGCATCGCCGCGCGCTGCGGATGCGGGGTCAGTTCGCTGATGATCATGGGAAGGACGACGTAGATCGTGCTGCCGATGGCGGAACCGAAGACCAGGGCGGCGATCTTGAGACCGTCCGTCGGCATCGCGCCGACGAAGGGAAGCACGCAGCCGCCGGCGACGATGGTGAGACACGGCAGGACGCCACGGCAGAGGCGGCTGGACACACCTTTCCTCTTCAGTCTCTGGGAAACGTAACCTCCGGCCAGGACCACGAGGGCGCCGAAGACCCAGGGCAGGACGGTCAGGTTGCCTCCCAGCTTCTGGCTGAAGCCGAGGCCCGCGACGAGGTAGGACGTGAACCAGGTGAGGCCCAGCGCCAGGCCCCAGTAGCTGGCGAAGCCCGCGGCGCAGGCGGCGAGGATGGTCGGGCAGGTGAGCAGGTAGCGATAGGGCACGCGCTCGTTGCTGCCGCCGGTGTTGCTCACCGGTGCATCGACGAGTGTGCCCTCGCGGCCGAAGATCAGCCACAGCACGGCCCAGGCCAGGCCCGCGATGCCGAGCGCGCCGAACGCCCAGTGCCACGAGTATTTTTCGATGATCCAGTTGAGCAGCGGCACGGCGATGATGACGCCGAAGGCCGATCCCTGTGCGATCACCGCCGTCGGCAATCCGCGCAGCGAGTCGGGAAACCACTTGTAGATGGCGTGGGTCGCGACCGGACCGGCCGGCCCTTCGCCCGCGCCCAGGATGACGCGGCAGATGATGAGCGTCTCCAGGCTCACCATGCCCAGCATCGGAAACTGGACGATCGACCAGAGGATCGCCATGACCAGCAGCGTGTGCTTGGTCTTCACGCGGTTGGAGATGAAGCCGACGACGATCGCCGAGACCGCGAACAGCAGGAAGAACGCCGAGCCGATGTCGCCGAACTGTTCCGGCGTCAGTCCGAGGTCACGCGTGAGAGGAACGGCCGCGAGGCCCACGACGACCTTGTCGGCGAAATTGATCAGCATGAAGAGAAAGAGCAGGGCGGTCATGCCCCAGGCCCCCTTGAGGGGCCGATCCTGAACGGTCACGCGGCGTTTCTCCCAACTCGCCCGTTCGCATCGGGCTTTCGCTCATCAGACGTGAGCGCCGGTGGCTCGTCAAGGAAAGCGCGACGCGTCATACTTTGCGCAAAAGGGAGCGAAACGAAATGACGAAGATAGTGAAGGCGGGCCGTCGCGCGGTCCTGGCTGGAGCCGCCAGTCTTGGGGCCACGAGTCTCGTTGCCGCCGGTTCAGTGCGTGCGCAAAACTTCCCGTCGTCGCGCGTCACGCTGGTCGTGCCGTTCCCGCCGGGCGCCTCGACCGACACGACCATGCGCGTGATCGCGGACAAGCTGTCGCAGATGTGGGGCCAGCCCGTGCTGGTCGACAACAAGGGCGGCGGCAACGGCATCATCGCGGCCGAGGCGGTGAAGAACGCCAAGCCCGACGGCTACACGCTGCTTGCCACCTCGTCGATGACGCACGCCGGCAATCCGGTGCTCTACGACAAGTTGCCCTACGATCCGATCGCCGACTTCGAGCCGATCACGCGCATGAGCCTGGTGCCGATGGCGGTGCTGGTCACCAAGAAGCTCGGCGTGAAGACGCTGGCCGAGCTGACGGCGAAGCTCAAGGCCGAGCCGGGCAAGCACAATTTCGGCTCGGGTGCGATCTCGGCGCGCGTGGCGGGCGAACTCTATCGCATGCAGGCCGGCATCGATGCGGTTTCCGTGTCCTACAAGAACAACCAGCAGGCCGCGCCGGACCTGAACAACGGCATCATCACCTTCATGATCTGCGACACCGGCAGCGCCAAGATGATCCTGGCCTCGGGCTGGGCGGATGCGCTGGCGGTGACGCAGGCCGAGCCCTATTCGGCGCTGCCCGGCGTGCCGAGCGCGCCGCAGGCCGGCATGCCGGGGCTGATTTTCACCACCTGGTCGGCCTTCTATGCGCCCAAGGGCACGCCGCGCGACATCATCGTGAAGCTCAACAAGGACATCATCGCCGCCGGCACCTCGCCCGAGATCCTGGCCAAGCTGGAGAACATGGGCGGCGCGCCGAGCTTCACCACGCCCGAGGGGCTGATGGACTTCACGAAGAGCGAGATCGAGGCGTGGCGCAAGGTGGTGAAGGCCGCCAACATCAAGATCGAGTAGTCGGCCGAGCGAAGCTCGGCCGATAAGCGTCAGGACATTGTGAAACAATGTCCGGGAGCGCCGAAGGACGAGCCATCACACGAATCTCATGACTCCTCCGTCAGGGTAGGACGCCGCCACCTCCATGCGAATGGCGGGGCAATCGCATGTGAGCTGAAGCCCCGGTGCAGTTCGCTTTTCAAGAAAGCGAAAGGTCCCTCACTAGGTTCGGGAGGACAATTGCGTGGGATTGGCGCCGTGCGTCGACGCAGAAAACGCTGTCATCCCGAACGCAGTTCTTTGCCTCACGCGCGATAGCCCTGATGTGAAGGGGGAGGCAACGTTCTCGATTCACTTCGCGGCCGTCGGCGAGTCAAAGAAAAAGGGGCGCCCTGCGGCGCCCCTTCTCGTGGTCACGATCCGCGATGGATCAGTTCTTCACGAACGGGCACTTGCCGTCCTTCATCGGGCGAAAGGCCTCGTTGCCCGGCACCGTGGCGATCAGCTTGTAGATGTCGTCCTTGCTCTTGGACTCCGCCGGCGTCTTGACCTGGAACAGGTACATGTCGCGCTCCAGGCGGCCGTCCTCGCGCAGCTTGCCGTTCTTCGTCATGACGTCGTTGACGGGGATTTCCCGCATCTTCGCCATCACCGCTTTCGGGTCGTCGGTCCCCGCGGCCTGCACCGCCTTGAGATAGTGCAGCGTCGAGCTGTAGACGCCGACCGTCAGCATGCTGGGGATCTTGTCCTTCTTGGCGCGGAAACGCTTGGTCCAGGCGCGGGTCTCGTCGTTGAGATCCCAGTAGAACGCCTCGGTGAGGACGAGGCCCTGCGCTACCGGCAGGGTGAGAGCGGCCACGTCGGTCGAGAAGACGAGGAGGCCGGCGAGGCGCTGGCCACCCTTGGTGATGCCGAACTCGCCGGCCTGCTTGATCGAGTTGATCGTGTCCTGGCCCGCGTTGGCAAGGCCGATGACCTTGGCCTTCGAGGCCTGTGCCTGCAGCAGGAACGACGAGAAGTCCTGCGTGCTGAGCGGATGCCTGACGCCGCCCAGCACCTTGCCGCCGGCCGCCGTAACGACCGCCGTGACGTCGCGCTCCAGCGCATGGCCGAACGCATAGTCGGCGGTGAGGAAGTACCAGGAGTCGCCGCCGTCCTTGACGACCGCGCCGCCGGTCACCTTGGCTAGCGAGTAGGTGTCGTAGACCCAGTGCGCGCCCGTCGGGGAGCAGGCCGGACCGGTGAGGTCGGCCGAGGCCGCGCCAGTGTTGATGTCGATCATGCCCTTTTCCTGGGCAATCTTGCGCACCGCCAGCGCCACCGACGATGTGCCGATGCCGGTGATCATCTTCACGCCGTCAACGTCGTACCACTTGCGGGCGATGGCCGCGCCGACATCGGGCTTGGTCTGGTGGTCCGCCTGCAGGATTTCGATCGGACGGCCGAGGACCTTGCCGCCGAAATCGTCGATCGCCATCTGGATGGCCTCGACCTCACCCTGGGTCAGGTCGCCATAGACGCCCGAGAAGCCTTCCATGACGCCGATCTTGAGCGGCTGAGGCGCCTGTGCCTGGGCGTAGGCCGCTAGGCCGACGACGGCGAGGCCGGCCACGGCGGCGGCGGCTCCGGCGCGCCTGATGCTGGTCTTGAACTTCATGAACTCGATCCTCCCAATGTGTTCCCCGTTTCTGGTGGCCGAAATCTAGCTGCGAGGCGAAGCGGACGCCAGTGCTGGACAGACGCACAAAGCTTCGATTAATTCGCCGCACAGGGAGAGCCGATGGCCAAAGAAGAAATAATTCTCGAGGCGACAGGACTGACGAAGGAGTTCAAGGGCTTCATCGCGGTCAAGAACGTCAATCTGCGGGTGAAGCGGCACACAATTCACGCGTTGATCGGGCCAAATGGCGCGGGCAAGACGACGTGCTTCAACCTGCTGACGCACTTCCTGTCGCCGACGGCCGGCCAGATCCATTTCAACGGGCGCAACATCACCGGCAGCTCGCCGGCCGCGATCGCCCGCATGGGGCTGGCCAGGTCCTTCCAGATCTCGGCCGTGTTTCCCCATCTCAGCGTGCGCGAGAACGTCCGCGTCGCCCTGCAACGCAAGCTGGGTATTTCCTTCCAGTTCTGGCGTTCCGAGAACGTGCTCGCCCGGCTCGATGCCCGGGCGCTGGAACTGGTGGCCGCCGTCGGTCTCGCCGAATTCGCGGAAGCCCAGGCCGTCGACCTTCCCTATGGCCGCAAGCGCGCCCTGGAGATCGCCACCACCTTGGCTCTGGAGCCCGAGATGATGCTGCTCGACGAGCCGATGGCCGGCCTCGGGCAGGAAGACATCAAGCGAATCGCCTCCCTGATCCGCACCGTCGCCAAGGACCGCACCGTCCTGATGGTCGAGCACAACATGTCCGTCGTCGCCGACCTCTCGGACACGATCACCGTGCTGGCGCGCGGCGAAGTGCTGGCCGAGGGGCCGTACGCCACGGTCTCCAAACACCCCGCCGTCGTCGAGGCTTATGTCGGAACCGGTCATGGCTGAGACATTGTTGAAAGTCGCGGGCCTGCAGGCCTGGTACGGCGAGTCGCACATCCTGCACGGCGTCGATTTCGAGATCCGCCGCGGCGAGCTCGTTACCTTGCTGGGGCGCAACGGCGCGGGCAAGACCACGACCCTGCGGTCGATCATGGGCATCCTGGGCAAGCGCACGGGATCGATCACCTTCGAGGGAAGGGAGACGATCGGCATGACGTCCGATCACATCGCCCGCCTCGGCATCGCCTACTGTCCCGAGGAGCGCGGAATCTTCTCGAGCCTGAACGTCGACGAGAACCTGAGACTCCCTCCGGTCGTCAAGCCGGGCGGGCTCAGCATCGAGGAAATCTACAAGCTCTTCCCGAATCTTCTCGAGCGGCGGCACAGCCAGGGCACCAAGCTGTCCGGCGGCGAGCAGCAGATGCTGGCCATCGGCCGGATTTTGCGCACCGGCGCCACGCTGCTGCTGCTCGACGAGCCGACGGAAGGGCTGGCGCCAGTCATCGTCCAGCGCATCGGCGAAATCATCCGCCAGCTCAAGAGCCGGGGCTTCACCATCCTGCTGGTCGAACAGAACTTCCATTTCGCCGCCACGGTCGCGGACCGCCACTATGTGATGGAGGACGGGCGCGTGATCGACACGGTCGCCTCGAGCGACGTGCAGCAGAGCATCGGCAAGCTGCAATCCTATCTGGGGGTATGAGGCCGCCATGTTCGAACTTCTAGGCATTCCTCCCCAGGCGCTGTTCGGCCAGCTTCTGCTCGGCCTGATCAACGGCGCCTTCTACGCCATGCTGAGCCTCGGCCTCGCCGTGATCTTCGGCATGCTGAACGTCATCAACTTCACGCACGGCGCCCAGTACATGATGGGCGCCTTCGCGGCCTGGCTGCTGCTCGGCATCTTCGACGTGCCGTTCTGGGCCTCGCTCGTCATCGCCCCGATCATCGTCGGCCTGTTCGGCATCGTTCTCGAGAAGCTGATATTGAAGCGCATCTATCATCTCGACCATCTCTACGGCTTCCTGCTGACCTTCGGCCTGGCGCTGGTGATCGAAGGTCTCTTCCAGTGGAAGTGGGGATCCTCGGGCGCTCCCTATCCCAACCCGATCCCCGGTGGCTTCAATCTCGGCTTCATGTTCCTGCCGACCTATCGCGGCTTCGTCGTGGTGGCGGCGCTCGTGATCTGCCTCGCTACCTGGTACGGCATCGAGCGCACCAAGCTCGGCGCCTATCTGCGCGCAGCCACCGAGAACCCGACACTGGTCCGCGCCTTCGGCATCAACGTGCCGCGCCTGATCACGCTCACCTACGGGTTGGGCGTGGCACTGGCCGCTCTGGCGGGAGTGCTCGCCGCACCGATCCAGCAGGTATCGGCGCTGATGGGCGTCAACCTCGTGTTGATCGTCTTCGCGGTCGTGGTGATCGGCGGCATGGGCTCGATCATGGGGTCGATCGTCACCGGCTTCGGCCTGGGCCTGGTCGAGGGCCTGACGAAGGTCTTCTACCCCCCGGCCTCCAACACGGTGATCTTCGTCGTCATGGCGCTCGTCCTGCTGATCAAGCCGGCCGGCCTGTTCGGGCAGACCAAATGAACGCGACACGCATAGGCTACGCCCTCCTGATCGTGCTGGCGCTGGTTGCGCCGGCCTTCGCCTATCCCGTCTTCCTGATGAAGGCGCTGTGCTTCGCGCTGTTCGCCTGCGCGTTCAACCTGCTGCTGGGCTATGCCGGCCTCATGAGCTTCGGCCATGCCATGTTCTTCGGCATGGCGGGCTATTTCTATGGTCATGTCGTGAAGGCGTGGGACATGGCGCCCGAACTCGGCCTGCTGCTCGGCGTGGCCGGTGCGGCGCTGCTGGGCCTCGTGACCGGTGCGCTCGCGATCCGCCGTCAGGGCATCTACTTCGCCATGATCACGCTCGCCTTCGCGCAGATGGTCTATTTCTTCTGCATCCAGGCGCCGTTCACCGGGGGTGAGGATGGCTTGCAGGGCATTCCGCGCAAGGCGCTGCTCGGCGGCCTGATCCCGATCAAGGACGACAAGGTCCTGTACTACGTCGTGCTGGCGATCTTCCTGTTCGGCTACGCCGCCATCTATCGCGTCATCCATTCGCCCTTCGGGCAGGTGCTGAAGGCAATTCGAGACAACGAGCAGCGCGCCAAGTCGCTGGGCTATGAGGCCGATCGCTACAAGCTGCTGGCCTTCGTCCTGTCGGCGGCGCTGGCCGGCCTTGCCGGCGCCACCAAGGCGATGGTGCAGCAGTTCGCGACCCTCACGGACGTAGCGGCCTCGACCTCCGGTGAGGTCGTTTTGATGGCGTTGGTCGGCGGCCTCGGCACCATCGTCGGGCCGGTGGTCGGCGCCTTCATCATCGTCACCATGCAGAACTACCTGGCCTTCACCGGCGAGTTCGTGCTGGTGATCCAGGGGGCCATCTTCGTGGTGATCGTGCTCGCATTCCGCAAGGGCGTCGTCGGCGAACTCGCGGATTGGTGGAAACGGCGCCAGGCGCGCTAGCGGATGGCCAGCGCGCACAAGCCCCTCTCGTGGCGGCTGGTTCCTGCGCTCGGCCTCCTCATTGCCCTCGCGATTTCCCTGGCGATCGGCCGCGGCTCGCTCTCGCCGACCATGGCCGCCGTGTTGCCCGTCATCGAGCTGGCGGTGCTTATGGCCACGGTCTTCTCCTCGGTCCATCACGCCGACGTCATCGCCCATCGCCTGGGCGAACCCTACGGCACGCTCGTGCTGACCGTGGCCGTGACGGTGATCGAGGTGGCGCTGATCCTTTCGATCATGTTCGCGGGCGAGGGTAACGAGGGGCTCGCGCGCGAGACGGTCTTCTCCGTGATCATGGTCGTCTGCAACGGCATGGTGGGCCTGTGCCTGATCGTGGGCGGGCTTCGCTACGGCGAGCAGGGTTTCCGCCTGCCGGGCGCCAACGCCTATCTCGTGGTGCTGATGCCGCTCGCCACCCTGACGCTGATCCTGCCGACCTATACGACCAGCGCACCCGGCCCGTTCTATTCGCCGACCCAGCTCGTCTTCGTGAGCTTCGTCACCCTCGTCCTCTATGGCGTCTTCCTCTACGTCCAGACGATCCGTCATCGCGACTACTTTCTCTCGGATTCCGGCGAGGGCCATGGCGAGGCCGGCGGCGGCCCAACGCCGACCGAGTTCTGGGAAAGCGTCGGCCAGCTCGTGGTCTCTCTGGTCGCGGTGGTGCTCCTGGCCAAGGGCTTCTCCGGCTCGGTTGAGAAGGTCGTCACCACCGTCGGCGCGCCGCGCGATGCCGTCGGCCTGTTGGTCGCGCTACTGGTGCTCCTGCCCGAAACCCTGGCCGCACTGCGGGCGGCCCGGCGCAACGAGCTGCAGAAGAGCCTGAACCTCGCGCTCGGCTCCTCGCTGGCCACGATCGGCCTCACCATTCCGGCGGTCAGTCTGCTGGCCATGGTGCTGAACCAGCCGCTCGCGCTCGGCATCGACACGCACGACATCGTGCTGCTGGTCCTGACGTTCGGCGTCAGCCTTGTGACCTTCGGCGGGGGGCGGACGAACATCCTGCCGGGCTTCGTTCACCTGGTCCTGTTCGCGACCTTCGTCTTCCTGATTTTCGTGCCGTGAGGCAGCGCGGGTGATGGGGGTGGGCAGGGCTCTTGCCCGCCGCCGCCTTTCGCGCGAAGAACGAAGCCGTACCCAGGGGGAAACGACCGACATGTCCGAGCTTTCCGAAGACCAGCTGTTCGCCGAGCTGCGCAAGATCGACACGCCGACCATCACCAACGTGGTCGCGACCTATCCGAAGAATCCCCTCTGCCTCGGCCTCTACAACCCGTGGACCGAGAACTGGTACACCGACACCTCGATCCGCTGCATGTATCCGGAGATGGGCGCGCTCATCGGCTATGCCGTGACCTGCGTGTACGGCCTGCCCGACCCGAACTTTGCCGGCCGCCTGACCTTCATGGACGTGGTCGACGCGCTCGACGCCATGAAGAAGCCGACCATCCTGGTCATCCAGCAGAAGTGGCCCCCGGAGCTGATGAACAAGGCGGGCCTCGCCGGCGAGATGATGACGACCTCGATGCAGGCCGTCGGCTGCGTCGGCCTGCTGTCGAACGGCCCGTCGCGCGACGTCGATGCGATCCGCCGCATGAAGTTCCAGATGCTGCTGGGCGGCGTCACGGCCGGGCACGGCGACATGGCGGTCCAGTCGGTCAACGCCCCGGTGTCGGTCGGCGGCATGGACGTGGCGCCGGGCGAGCTGATCCACATGGACGAGAACGGCGCTGTGAAGTTTCCCGCACAGCATGCCCGCGCCGTACTGAAGAACGCCCAGGCGATGCTGGCCGACGAGGCCGAGAAGCTCGAGAAGATGCGCAAGGCCAAGACCGCCGCCGAGATCCGCGCGATCAACTCCGGCGGCACCTACGGCGCGAAGAAGGGATAAGTCGTGTCATGACCGTGACCGCCGCCGAGCCACGGCCAACTCGCTGGGGACTGGCGGCCAAGCTGTTCGCGATCCTGCTGCTGCTGGGCGCGGTCGCGGTCGTGATCACCGGTGTGCTGGGCTACATCCAGGCCCGCGAGGCGCTGGAACGGGCGATCTTCGACCAGCTCACCGCGGCCCGCGAGACCAAGGCGCACCAGGTCGAGGGGTATTTCCGCACCGTGCGCAGCGAGATGCGCCTGCTCGCAGCCGCCAAGATGGTCGTGGACGCCACGCGCGGCTTCCGCGAGGCCGTCGACGAGTTGGACAGCAAGGAACTCCCGGCCGAGGTGAAGCAGGCCGTCCAGGGCTGGTACGGGGGCCACTACCTGCCGATGGTGCGCAAGCTGCTGGGCGCGGATGTTCCCGCCGCCGAGTTCATGCCGACCAGTTCGGCCGCGTACTTCCTGCAGGACCTCTACATCGTCCGCAATCCGCATCCCGACGGGCGGCGGGACCTCCTCGACGATGCCGGCGACGGCAGCGCCTACAGTAAGGTCCATGCGGTCTATCACCCGCTGATGCGGACGGCGGCCGCGACGCTCGGCTTTCACGACTTCATGATCGTCGATCCGAGGACGGGTCGGGTGATCTACACGGTCGACAAGGATCCCGACTTCGCGACTTCGCTCCGGGCCGGCCCCTATCGCCAGTCCAATCTCGCCGCGGCCGCGGCGCGCTGTGCTACCGCCCCCGATCCCTCCGCGACGTGCCTCGAGGATTTCTCGGCCTATCTACCATCCCAAGGGTTGCCGGCCGCGTTCATGGCGGCCCCGATCATCGACCAGGGCGCCGTGACCGGCGTGCTGATCGCGGAACTGTCCATCGACGAGATCGACAATATCGTCACCGGCGGCCGACGCTGGCGCAACGAGGGCTTTCGCTCGACCGGCGAGGCCTATCTGATCGGCCCGGATTTCCTGGTGCGTTCCAGCGGCCGCTATTTCTTCGAGAACCGCGACGTCTATTTCACCGAGTTGAAGGCCGGCGGCGCGGCCGACGAGGATATTGCGGCCATCAAGCGATTCGGCTCTCCGATTCTGCACCAGCGCGCCGACACGGCGGCGACGCGCGCCGCGGTCGGTGGCGTCGAGGGTTTCGGCGAGATCGTCGGCTATCGCGGCGTTCCCACGCTGGCGTCCTGGGGGCCGGTCCGGATCGCCGGCGTCAAATGGGGGCTGGTCGCCAAGATCGACAGCGCGGAAGCCTTCGCGCCGGTCTATCGGCTGGAGCGTGACCTCATGATCGTCGGAGCGATCGCCTTCTTGATCGTGGTCGTCACCGGGGCCTGGCTCTCGCGCTCGCTGCTCGGTCCGTTGCGCGACCTCACGGCCGGCGTGCGGCGCTTCGCGGCCGGCGATCTCGATGCGCACGTGCCGGTCCGTTCGCGCGACGAGATCGGCCAGCTCTGCCTCGCCTTCAACGGCATGATCGACGAGCTGAACCAGAAGAACCTCGTCATCGAATCGAAGAACCGCGAGAACGAGGAGCTTCTCCTGAACGTGCTGCCGGCGCCGATCGCCAACCGGCTGCGCGGCGGCGAGAAGGGCATTGCCGACGGCTTTGCCGAGGTCACGGTCGCCTTCGCCGACCTCGTCGGCTTCACCCAGCTTTCGTCGGACATGCCGCCGGCCGAGGTCGTCACGCTTCTGAACGGCCTGTTCACCCGCTTCGACGTCGCTGCCAGCGAGCTCGGCATCGAAAAGATCAAGACCGTCGGCGATGCCTACATGGCCGTCTGCGGCCTGCCGGTGCCGGTGCCAAACCATGCCGAGCGCATGGTGCGGATGGCCATCCGCATGGTGCACATCACCCGCGAGCACGCGATGGAGCATGGCGTGTCCATGAAGCTGCGCGTCGGGATCAATAGCGGCCCGGTCGTGGCCGGCGTCATCGGCAAGAGCAAGTACATCTACGATCTGTGGGGCGACACGGTGAACCTGGCGAGTCGCATGGAGTCGGGCGGCATCCCCGATTCGATCCAGGTCACCCGTCCGGTCTACGAGAAGCTCAAGGACCTGTTCGTCTTCGAGGCGCGCGGCGAGATCGAGGTCAAGGGCAAGGGCCACGTCGAGGCCTGGCTCCTGCGGCTGTGACGCTCAGCCGAGACCGAAGCTCAGCTTGATGGCGACGATCAGCCCCGTGACGGCGATACTCGACAGGATGAGGCCGAACACGCGGCTCACGATCTCGATGCCGGGCTTGCCGAGCAGGCGGAACAGCGTTCCGGCCAGCGCGTAGGCCACGAAGAGCAGGAAGAGGCAGAGCGCGAGGATCGCCGTCGTCGTGACCTGCTCGCCGAACGAGCGGACGTTGTTGTCGGTCAGCAGCACGACGGTCAGGATCGCGCCCGCGCCGGCGATGCCGGGAACTGCCAGCGGGAAGACCGCGCGCTGAAGCGGCGTCGCATCCTCGGGCATGCTGAGCGCGTCCTCGGTCACCTTGCCCAGCACCATCTTCACGCCGAACAGCAGCAGCACGATCGATCCCGCCAACTGGAACGAGGACATCGGGATGTGAAGCGCCGACAGCAGCGGCCGTCCCACGACGATGAAGAACAGAAGGATCAGGAAGGCGACGCCCACCGCATAGGCCGCCACCAGGAGCGCTCTCTTGCGGTCCAGACCGGCCGTGACCATGAGAAAGATCGGCACCGTGGCGATGGGATCGAGGATGACGAAGAGCGTGACGAACTCGTAGAAGAAGTCGTTCAGGAAAGTCGGAGTCACGCGGGGAATCCCTGACTGTTGCACTGGCGGACGGCGCCGGCCCGGCGAAGTCCTCGGACGTCCCCGGTTTGCTGAGGCGCTACATCAGTCGCCGGATGCGAATGTGTCAATGCGGTCCGGCTTCGGCCGTTTGACGAACGGGACAGCGGGGGCGATCTTTTCTAGAATGTGGTGGCCGGGGCTCGATGACGCTGCGGCAGGTGTTTGTGAGGTACGCCATGAATGACGTATTCGAGACCGATGCTCGACCCACGGCCCCGGAGGCCAAGCGAGCCTACGTGGCGCCTGTGCTCCAGCGTCTGGGAACACTGACGGACCTCACTCTGTCGGTCGGCGGTCGCGGCGCGAACGACGGCCGGGGGCGAGGCGCCCGGAGCAAGACAAGCACGTAGGCCGGCGGGTCGCGGTCGACCTTTCGCACGGTCATCGATTTCAAGGTGAAGTGGCGGACCCGGCGAGATTCGAACTCACGACCTCTGCCTTCGGAGGGCAGCGCTCTATCCAGCTGAGCTACGGGTCCAGCGCGGCGGACCATACCGGAGGCACCCTCGCGGTGCAACGCGCCCGGGCGGCAGCGTTCGTGCGGTCAGGCAGCCTTTAGCCAGTCTGCCGGCTCTTCCCGGTCGAGGGCGCCGAAGTTCAGGCGATGCACGAGGTCGGCGTATCGGCGTGCGCCGGCTTCCAGGGTCAGATTTTCCAGCACATGCGCACGGGGCGCGAATCGTTGCTGGAGAACGCCCGTCCAGAAGCGCGGGAAGATGGCGCCGAAGTCGTCGGTGTCGCGGAACTTCATCCCGCAGCGGTCGTCCCAATCGGGAGTCGAGGTCACGGGGCCGAACTGAACGCGATGGGGATGGTAGCGGGTATCCTGCCATAGGCCGCCGGCGTCCCAGGCGAGGACGGGAACATCGGACGACAGGGCCTGCCGCAGGGCAACGCCCCGGGTCTCATGCTCGCTCAGCAGCACCATCGAGCGCGCACGGGCGAGCAGGGCGCGGAACTGTTCCTCGCCTCCGCCGTCGTGACGGAAGGTGGCAATGCGCAGGCCGCGGGCCTCGAGGTCGCGGACGATCGGATCGCGGACCGCCGGGTGATCGCGCTCGGGATGGCAACGGATCCTGTCGCAGACCAGGACGTCGATGTCCCGGACGGCACCGGCCAGGGGCTTCCAGCCTTCGGTGTCGAAACCCTCGGCCCACGCATGCACCTTCATGCCCCAATAGGGTTCGCACATTTTCCGGACCCATTCGCACGGCACCAGCACGCCCCGGATGTTGTGATCGGAGCGAAGCGTGGGATCGTCGACCGGATGGTCGTAGCCCGCCGACCCGAACACGATCGGCGTGCCGCAGGGGATCTTGTCCAGCACCGGCGGTTTGCCGATGACGCAGGCGATCTCGCCGGGATGGCGACGCAGATGCGCGTAGTTGTTCACCCGATAGGGTATGCCGAGGTGATCGAGGCCGGCGCACAGGTTCTGGAAGCTCTGGAGACTTCCGCTGGACGGCTTCGTCCTCCGCAAGGCGCGGCGAACCAGAGGCAGCCAGCGATCGGCGGCGTCTTCTTCATGGAAGAGGTTCAGGGCGGAGGGAGACACTGCATCTTTCATTGCGAAAACCGGCCTGCGGACCGTCCTTGATCGATCTTGGGGCACTGATATCGTTGCCAGCTTAAGGCCACCTTACATCATATTGCGTTTCCACTGTAACTTGTTCACATAAAGGTGAAGTCTTGCGAGACGCTGCACTTCGGCACGTCGTAAACATCAAGAACGGCGGCTGAGGGACTGCGCATGGCAACGAGCACGGCAGCAGGCGCAACGGGCCGGCGCATGGTCGTCGGCATCACCGGCGCCTCGGGAACGGTCTACGGGATTCGTGTGCTGGAAGCGTTGCGCGCCCTGAAGATCGAGACCCATCTCGTGATCTCCAAGGCGGGCGATCAGACGCGGTCGCTCGAGACCGACATGTCCGCCGCCGACCTGCGGGCGCTGGCCGATCACGTCCATGCGCCGGGCGACATCGCCGCGGCGATATCGAGCGGGTCGTTCCAGACCATGGGCATGATCGTGGCGCCGTGCTCAGTGCGGACCCTGAGCGAGATCGCGACCGGGGTGACGTCTGGCCTCGTCTCGCGTGCAGCCGACGTCTGCCTCAAGGAACGCCGGCGGGTCGTGCTGATGTTCCGCGAAACGCCGCTGCATGCCGGCCACATCAAGAGCATGCTGGCTGTCACCGAGATGGGCGCCATCGTCGCGGTGCCGTCGCCGGCTTTCTATACGCGCCCGAAGACCGTCGACGACATCGTGACCCATTCGGTCGCGCGCGTGCTCGACCTGTTCGGCCTCGACACCAGGACGTTTCCGCGATGGACCGGCCCTTCCGGCGTGAAGAAGGCCGCCGTTGTCCGGCGCCGGAGTGGCAGGTGATCTTCCGACGGCCGCACTTGGCGCGCCCGCAGATTTGGGCGACAGTCCGCGCACAAACGGGAGGAAACCAATGACCAACCAGAACCGCCGCGGCTTCGTCCGCGCCACGGGCGCCGCTGCCGCGCTCGCCACCCTGGGGCTCGCCGGCCGTGCGGGCGCGCAGGGCACCCAGCCGCTCGAGAACGTGCGCATCATCACCGGCTTCCCGCCGGGCGGCACGTCCGACACGCTTTGCCGTCGCGTCGCCGAGGGCCTCAAGGGCACCGCCTACACCAAGGCGGCGATCGTCGAGAACAAGGCCGGCGCCGGTGGCCAGATCGCCATCCAGTCGATGAAGGGCGCGGCGACCGACGGCAGCGTCATCCTGCAGACGCCCGCGTCGATGCTGATGATCTATCCGCACATCTACAAGAAGCTGGCCTACGACGCCTTCACCGACGTGACGCCGGTGACGCTGGCCTGCGTCTTCGACTTCGGCTTCTGCGTTGGCCCCGCCGTGCCCGACAGCGTGAAGAACATCCCCGAGTTCCTGGCCTGGTGCAAAGCCAACCCGGACAAGGCGAACTATGGCTCGCCCGCTGCCGGCTCCGTGCCGCACTTCATCGGCGTTCTGCTGGGGCAGGCGGGCGGCATCGAGCTGAAGCATGTCGCCTATCGCGGCACGCAGCCCGCCGTGCAGGACATGGTCGGTGGCCAGATCCAGGCGGTGTCGGGTCCGGTCGGCGAGTTCACCCAGCAGGTCGCCGCCGGCAAGGCGCGCCTTCTCGGCGTTTCGGGCGCCACCCGCAGCCGCTTCGCGCCGAACGTCCCGACCTTCGCCGAGCAGGGCTACAAGGATCTCGTCTTCTCGGAGTGGTTCGGTTTCTTCGCCCCGGGCGGCACGCCCGCCCCGGTCGTCATGCGCGTCAACGAAGCGCTGCGCGCAGCGCTCGCCCAGAAGGACGTGGTCGACGGCCTCGCCGTCATGGGCCTCGAGGTGAAGTCCTCGACGCCGCAGGAACTCGCGACGCTCCTGAAGGAGAGCTACGACCGGTGGGGCCCGATCGCGAAGAAGATCGGGTTCACGGCGGATTCCTGAGACATCTCCGTCGTCTCGACCGGGGCGAAGCGGAAGGAGCCTTTGACGATGGGCTACGGCAATTCGACGTCGTGACCGCCGTTCGCGCCAGTACGCCGCCAGATTGCACGGTGGGCTTCCATCGAGCGGCGGTCGGATCATGATGGAACGATCATGCTGATGCGCCGAACCTTTTGTGCGACGGCGGCCCTCGCGCCCCTTTCGGTCGCCGTGGCACAACCTTCTGGCCGCGGCAGGCGGCTGGGTGTCCTGCGGCCGTCGGCCGCCATCGATTGGGATCGCATGGAGCCTGCGCTGCGCGGGCTTGGATACATTCCGGGACAGACGCTTGCGATAAGCTATCGCTTCGCCGGCGGAGACCTGTCCCGCCTGCCCGCCTTGGCGCGCGAACTGGTGGATACGGATCCGAACGTGATCGTGGCCGTTGGCGCGGCCGCGACACGGGCGGTCCGCGATGCATCTCGCACCGTTCCCACGGTCATGTTCGGCAACTTCGATCCGGTCGCGGCCGGCTTTGCAGCAAGTCTTGCAAACCCCGGCAACAACATCACGGGGATCATGATTTCCTCGGAAGGCACGCTGGCAGCCAAGAAGATCGAATTATTGAAGGAGGCCGTGCCCTCGCTCCGACGGGTCGGCGTCCTGGTGCCGGACGATCCGAACGTCGCGGGGCAGATCGACGAAGTGCGAACCGCCGCCGCCGCTCTGGGCGTCACGCTCGTCGTCGCCGAGGTACGGGGGGGTGCCTATGACGCGGCCTTCGCCGCGCTTGCGGCCGGCGGGGTGGAGGCCCTGCTTGTGGCCGCCCACACCTTCTTCGTGCGCGATCGCCTGGCCGTCTTCGACCTAGCCCGTCAGGCGCGTCTGCCCGCGATCTACGAATGGACCGATCAGGTGAGGGACGGCGGCTTCATGGCCTACGGTCCCAGCCTCGAGGTCCTGTGGCAGCGCATCGCGCTCTATGTCGACCGCATCCTCAAGGGGGCAAGGGCGGGCGACCTGCCCATCGAGCTGCCGACCACCCTCGATCTTGCGATCAACCTGCGCACCGCGCGGACGATGGGATTTGCGGTGCCGCCCACCCTGCTTGCGCGCGCCACGGAGATCATCGAGTGACGGCCAGCCAGGCTATTTGAGCCGCTGCAGGTTTGCCACGGCAACTGGACGCGCCATGCCGCGCAGTTCGCGTTCGCCCAACGCGTCGACGACGGCAACGGCCTCGGCCGCCGCGGCGAGCCGTCCGGACACCAGCACCTGTCCGTCGGCCGCCTCGGCGCAGAGGCGTGCGGCCAGATTTATGACGGCGCCGATCGCCGTGTAGTCGAAACGGTCCTCGAAGCCGATTCGGCCCAGCGTCGCGTAGCCTTGAGCCATGCCGATGCCGAAGCCCAGCCGCTGTCCGCGCCGGGCCCAACCCACGGCGAGGTCGCGCACGGCATCGCGCATCTCGAGCGCGAGCCGCCCGGCCCGCTCTGGGGCGTCGGGGCAGGGCAGTGGATCATTGAAGAAAACCAGCATGCCGTCGCCGGTGAAGCGGTCGAGCGTGCCCTCGTATTTGCGGATCAGCGGGCCAACGGCGCCGTGATACTCGCCGAGCAGTGTCATGATGTCTTCGGGCTCGGCGGTTTCCGCGAACGAGGTGAATCCGCGCAGGTCGCAGAACATCGCGACGATCTCGCGACGATGGTTCTCAAGGATCTTCTCGTCGCCTGCCGACACGATGGCCTGCGCGAGTTGCGGTGCAAGGAAGCGGCGCAGCCGGTTGATGCGCTCCAGCTCGCCGACCTGCTCGGCGACCTTGCGTTCGAGGTCGCGGTTGAGGTTGGCCAGTTGGTCGTGCAACGACTTGATTCGCAGCATCGCGCGCACTCGGGCGACCAGCGCGGCATGGTCGACCGGCTTGGTGAGATAGTCGTCGCCGCCGGCGTCGAGGCCTGCGACGACGTCCTTCGGGTTCGCCTTGGCAGTGACCATCACCACCGGAATGAATGGCAGGGTCGGGTCCGACTTGATCCGGCGCACGACCTCCAAGCCGTCGATTTTCGGCATCATGATGTCAAGCAGCACGAGGTCCGGCGGATCGGCCTTTACCGCGTCCAGCGCCTGCTCGCCATCGGTTGCCACGGCGACCTCGTAGCCCAGGCTCTCGAGTCGCCTGCGCAGGATCTCGACATTGTCGGCGACATCGTCGACGACCAGGATACGGGCGGGATCGCGCATCAGTCGCCGAGAATCTCGCGCACCTTGGCCAGCATCTGGCGCGGACTGTAGGGCTTGGCGATATAGTCGTCACACCCGGCCGCCCGCGTCTTCGCTTCGTCTCCTGACAGGGCGTAGGACGTGACGGCGATAACGGGAATCGACACGAGCGCCGGGTCAGCCTTGATCCGCCGCGTGGCCTCGTAGCCGTCCATCACCGGCATCTGGATGTCCATCAGGATCAGGTCGGGGCGATGCTCGGCGGCCATCGCGACGCCCTGGGCACCATCCTGGGCCTCGACCATCTCGTACCCTGCCATGCCCAGCAGGTCGCGCAGAATCTGGCGGTTGTCCTCGGTGTCCTCGACGACGAGGATTTTCTTGCTCATGCGGCGTCCTTCATCGGCGTGACATTGATCGGGATTGTGACCTTGAACGTTGAGCCCTTGCCCACTTCCGACTCGACGGCGATGCGGCCGCCATGAAGCTCGACGATCTTGCGCGAGATCGACAGGCCCAGTCCGGTCCCGCCCTTCTTGCGCGTGCTGGTATCGTCGACCTGCTGGAACTCGTCGAAAATGCGTGTCTGGTCCTCGGCCTTGATGCCGAGCCCGGTATCGACGACGGCCAATTCGAAGAAGTCGCCTTGCCGGACGGCGTGGATCTCGACCGAACCCTGGTCGGTGAACTTGATGGCGTTGCCCACCAGGTTCAACAGGACCTGCGAGAGGCGGCGCGCATCACCGGTGCCCGGCGGCAGTCCCGGCTCGATCGCCGATCCCAGCGCCAGGTCTTTGGCCCGCGCCAGGGATTCGGTTGCTGAGAGCACCGTCGCCACCATGTCGGCGACGCTGTAGGGCTCCACGGTTAGCGCAAGTTGCCCGGCCTCGATCTTTGAAAGGTCGAGCACATCGTTGATGAGTCCCAACAGGTGTTTGCCGTTGGCCTGCACGCGCTCGAGCACGCCCTGGGCCTTGGGGCCGACATCGCCGTAGAGTCCGTCGACCATCATTTCCGTGTAACCGAGAATGGCGTTCAGCGGCGTGCGCAACTCGTGGCTCATGTTGGCCAGGAACTGCGACTTGTGCTGGCTCGCGATCTCGAGCTGGCGGCTCTTCTCCTGGATTTCGGTGAAGAGACGCACATTCTCGATCGCGATGACGGCCTGGGCGGCAAAAGTCTCAAGCAGGCCGATCTGCCGCGACGTGAACGGACCGGGCTCCGGCTTGCGCAGCAGTAGGGCACCAATCGCGCTGCCTTCGCGCATCATCGGCGTCGCGACGATGGCCTGGAAGCCCATCTGTACCGCACCCTCCTGCGTGAGCGTGAACTCGTCGGGCGCAAGTGCTGCCACGTCGGGAACGTGCACAGTTTGCCTCTCGATGATCGCACGCCCCATCACATTCTGCCGATCGAGTGGAAAGCGGTCGCGGCGGCCGGCACCGACGAGACCCTCATGGGCCTCGAACACCACCTCCGATCCGTCGAGCATCACGACCAGCGCATCCTGCGCGCCGCACAGTCGAACAGCTGCCTTCACGACGATGTCGAGCACGGGCTGCACGTCGGTTGGCGACTGCGAGATGACTCGCAGGATCTCGGCGGTGGCCGTCTGCTGCTCCAGCGATTCGCTCAGTTCGGCGGTGCGCCGGTCGACCTTCTGTTCGAGGTCGGCATAGCTTTCCTGCAACTGCCCGGCCATGCGATTGAAATTGTTGGCCAACCCTTCGACCTCGTCGCCGGTCTTCACGTCGATGCGATGTCCCAGATCTCCTTGGCCGAGGCGCTCCGCGCCCCGCGACAGGATGCGGATCGGCGAGGCCATGCGCCGCGACAGGAACCAGGCCCCGGCCGCGGCAATGGCGAGGCCAAGTGCCAGCAGCGCCACGGTCTGCCAGAGGGAGATGAACAGGGGTTGCAGGGCGGAGGAGGTCGGCTGCTCGACGAAAACCAGCCATCCGAGGGCGGGAATCGTCGCGACCGACGACAGGACCGGCGTTCCATCCAGTGCCCTGCCGAAGTCGGCCTGGCCGTCAGCCACCGGCTTGCCGTCCCTGATTTCCGCAAGAGCCTTGGCGACATGCTCGACGCGACTCATGTTGGTATTGCGCAGCACGAGGCTGATGTCGGGGTGCGCGACCAGCCTCCCGTCGCGGTCGACGACGTAGGCGTAGCCCTTCTCGCCGGCCTTGATGGCGTTGACCACGTCCCAGATGAGCTTGAGGTTGACCTCGGCCGCGGTTGCGCCGGCGCGCCGTCCGGTGCGCGCCAGCGAGATCGACATATAGGGCTCGGATTCCTTGCGCAGGTAGACGGGGCTGTACCAGACGCGCTTGTTCTGGATCTCGGTAAAGCGCGGATCGCCGGAGAGGTCGGCATTCGAGCCCACGACGTCCATTGCGAGCCGCGACACCTTGAGTTGCTCGCGGCCCTGGCCGTCGATCTGGGTCAGTTCGGTGATCGCCGGCACCTGGCGCTGTAACCGGATGAAGTCGAAACGCCGCTGGTCGACCGGGGCCGCCGCCCATTGTGGGTGCGTCGTCCAGCCGATCTGGCGTTCGATCTCGTTGATGAACTGCCCGACCTTGTCGGCCGCGCCATTCGCTTTTTCCTGCTGCAGGCGTCCGAGGGCGCCCTTGGCCGCGCCGTAGGAGAACCACATGTCGAGGACGCCGTTGATTAGCAGCACGAACGTGACGATGCCGACGAGCGACAGGAAGTACTTGGCGAACAGGCCGCCGCGCCGAAGGAAGGACGGCAGGTTCACTCAAGAACCTCGTCGGCACGGATCAAAATCGATTGCGGTATGGTGAGACCGAGCGCTTTCGCCGTCACGAGGTTGATCACGAGCTCGATCTGCACCGGGCCTTGGACCGGTAGGTCGCCGGGCTTGGCGCCTTTGAGGATCCTGTCGAGGTAGACCGCCGAATCCCGATAAATATGATGGATGTTGGCGGCATAGCTCAGGAGGCCACCTGCGGTAGGGAAGCGGCGCGATGCTGATGCAGACGGCAGGCGATGTGCAAGTGCAAGGCCAGCGGCGAGCTTCACCGACAGGCTCGGCTGCACGATCACCGCGTCAATATCGGCAATACCCGCGAAGGCCCGCTCCAGATCGGATTCGCGCTCGATCATCACATGCTCAATGGCGACACCGCTTTGCTCTCCCGCCTTGTCGAGTTGTCCGAGGAAAGGCTTGTGAAACGGGTCCGGTGCATTTGCGATGGCGGCAATACGGCGGGCGGCCGGCAGGATCTCCTTCAGAAGCTCGACGCTCTTGCCGGCAAGCTCGGCCGTCACCGTCGACACGCCTGTGAGATTGGCTTCGGGCCGGGCGAGGCTGGCGACAAGGCCGGTCGCGACTGCGTCGCCGACACCGGCGAGGACGACGGGAATGGTGCGCGTGGCCTTTCTGGCAGCAAGTGCTGCCGGGGTCTGCACCGCGACGATGGCATCGACATTGAGGGTCACCAACTCGGCCGCGAGGACATCCAGCCGGGCCGGAACAAATTCGGCCGCGCGATAGTGAAAGGTGATGTTGGTTCCCTCAATATAGCCCAGCTCTTTCAACGTATCCCGGAAGATTGTCCAAAACGGCTCGGGCTGGCCCAGGACCAGCACGCCCACATGGAAGACCTTGCCCGCTTGTGCCCGTGAGGCGAGTGGCCAGGCGGTCATCGTCGTGGCGGTGGCAAGGAGTTGGCGCCGCTTCATTCGATCGCCTCGTCGACGCGCGCGAGGACGGCGGACGGAACCGCGAGGCCGAGAGCCCGCGCCGCCGTGAGGTTGATCACGAACTCGAACTTCGTCGGCTGCAACACCGGGAGATTTGCCGGTGCCTCACCGCGCAAAACGCGGCCTGTCAGGATGCCTGCCTGACGATAGGCCTCGCTGAAGTCCGGCCCGTAGCTCGCGAGGCCGCCCGCCTCGGCGAACTGACGCCATTGGAAGATGCAGGGGACCAGGTGCCGGGCCGCAAGTTCGACGATCTCTCTGCGGTGGCTGGTGAACCAGGGATCGGACGCCACAACCAGACGTCGATCTCTTTGCTGCCCGAGCGCTGCGAAGGTCTCGCTTATCTCGCCCACCGTCCCGACGACCAGCAGTCTTATCGTGCGGCCGACGGCGCGGGCCGCTGCTTCCAGCGCTTTTCCCTGGGCCACGGCGCTCGGATTTTGGCGGTTGATCAGGGCCGAGATCGGACCCTCCGACGGCGCGATCTCATCAAGAAGTTGCAGCCGCTTGGCGTCGAGTTCTCCTGCCAGGATGGCCACCCCGGTTATGTTGCCGCCGGGCCGGTTCAGACTTGAGACCAGTCCGTCCGCTACCGGATCACGGACGGCAGTGAAGACAATGGGTATCGTCGATGTCGCCCGTTTCACTGCAAGGGCTGCTATGTTGCCACCGGCTGCCACGATCACGGCGGGATGCCTGCGCGCAAGGTCGGCGGCCAGTTGGGGAAGCAGGTCGGGGTCGCCATCGGCCCAACGATACTCCATGGTCACGGTCCGGCCGCCGACATGACCTGTTTCCTCGAGCCCCTGCTGGAAAGCCATGAACTGGTCCTTTACCGCGGCTTCCGGCAAAAGGCTGACAACACCCACGAGAGGCAATGTAGATCGCTGCGCGCGCGCGAGGCGCGGCGCCAACAGTGCGATGCCCAGGCCGCCGAAAACTCCGCGTCGCTTCATTCGATCACCTCGTCGGCGCGGATGAGAAGAGATGCCGGCAGAGCCAATCCCAGCGTGCGTGCTGTCTTCTGGTTGATGGCCAGCCAGAACGTTGTAGGTCCTTCGACAGGGATGTCTCCGGGACTGGTACCTTTAAGAATTCGGTCAATCTGCGACGCCGCCCGCTCGAAGAGACGTGGTCGATCCGAACCGAAGGCCAACAGGGCGCCGTTCTCCGCGAACACAGGCTGATCGCCCACGCACGGAAGCCCTCGGGCCAGCGCTGGTTCGATGAACTGCCGCGAGGTTGCGTTGAACAAGGTCTGCAGGATGACGGCGTGGACGCGTTCGCTCACCATAGTGTCGAGGGCGCGGTCGAATTCCTCGGGGCCGCGCACCGCAACGGAAACGAGTGCAATGCCCAGTCTCTGCGCTGCCGCGGTCGTCTCGCGAACGAACGTTACGGCATTCGGATCGATGGAAGATGCCAGGAATCCGACACGCGACACGCCGGGCATGGCCTCCCGCAGGATCTCCAGGCGCTTGGGGCCAAGCTCGGCGGAAAAAAGCATGACCCCCGTCATCCGGCCGCCCGGGCGGGTGACATTGCTGACCAAGCCCGTGGCAAGGGCGTCCGCCACGCTGAAGACGATGGGCGTCTTGCGCACGACATCCTTCGCCGCGTGGGCTACTGGCGTGGTCAGTACAAAGAGGACATCGACGCCTAAGGCTTCTAATTCGGCGGCGGCGTCGGCGGCCCGCGCCTGGCTGCCCGCCGCCCATCGCCACTGGAAGGTAACGTTGACGCCCTCGCGATAGCCCGCGGTTTCCATCGCTTGGCGAACTTCGTCCATGCGAATGGCCGTCTCGGGCCCTTCCCACGCGATAACACCGACGCGCGGGAGCTTCGAAGGGACCTGAGCCGTAACCGCGGTGGGCAGGCCAAGCAGCGGCGCCAACGCGAACGCGCTTCGCCGCGTCAGGCGCCGCTTTCGGACGCCAAAATGGTCAGACATGCCCATGCAGACACGAGCCTCCCCCTCCCCGGAACAAACTGTAGCCCCTTTGCAAATACTTTGGCGAGAGCTTCCCCTGCCATCACCCTTCGTTCGATCCCCAGAACCGCCCGCGGGAGGATGGCCGCAGGCAAGCTGAGGCGGAGGGGAGGGTGCCAGCCCGCTTGGCCTGGCCGTCCGAACAGGGGGATTTGAGAGTGAGTATTATCGCATGGCAAAGCATGTCCGTGGGAGCGTGACGGGAGCAAGCTGCGTGCATGGACTTGATTCGTCTTCCTGATGCGACCGATGCAGGGAGATAACCATGCTACTCCGCGTATGGCGGACCCGGCGAGATTTGAACTCACGGCCTCTGCCTTCGGGGGGCTGTCTTCCCGGCTGAGCTGCGCGTCCAGGACGTCAGAATAGTCCGGAGAGGCCTCTGCCGAAGAAGATCGGCCACCGCGGATTCGTGAGATGACAAATCAAACCCGCTTCGCGTCGTCTCTCTCGTAAGTCGCCACCGCGCGGTCGACCAGCGTCTTGCGGTCGATCTTGTTCGTGCCCGCAAGCGGCAGCTCGTCGACGAACCACACGGCGCGTGGATGGGCGTAGGCCGGGCCGTTGTCGAGTGCGAAGCGGCGCAGCGCCTCCTCCGTCGGGGAGGTGCCGGGCTTGGCGACCACGAAGGCGACCGGGAGCTGATACTTGATCTCGTCCGGCACCGGCACGACGCAGGCCTGCGCCACATCGGGATGCTGGCCCAGCAGCTTCTCGACCTCGCCGGGATACACGTTCTCGCCGCCGCACTGGAACATGTCGTCGGCACGGCCGACGAAGAAGACGAAGCCGTTCTCGTCGCGGCGCATCACGTCGCCGGTATCGTACCAGCCGTCGATCAGCCGCTTCTTCGTGTCAGTCTCGCGGTTGAGATAGCCGCTCATCAGCGCCGGCGTACGGATGTGCAGCACGCCCTGCGTCGCGCCGGTCTCGGCGCCGCCGACGAACTTCACCTCGATGTTCTTTCGCGGATAGCCCAGCGCGCCCATCGGCTTCGGTATGCCGTCGGGATGCGGGCCGAAGCCCAGCGGACCCGACTCGGTGGTGCCCCAGCTGTTCGCCGTCTCGGCGTTGGGGAACATCCGGTGCATCTGCTCGAAGAACTCCGCCGTCGAAGGCGCGGAACCCGTGACCGCCGTGGTGACGCAGCCGAGATCGGCCTTGGCCAGTTCCTCTGTCTCGCGCATCACCAGCGCCAGCATGGTCGGCACCGACGTGATCATGGAGACGCGATTGCGGTCGATGGCGCGGATGAAGCCGCGGGCGGTGAAGTTGGTCATCAGCACGATGGTGCCGCCGTTGATCATCACCAGCTTGGCGCTGAACAGGCCGTTCATGTGGAACAGCGGCGCGGCGATGATGACCTTCTGGTCCTCGATGCCCGGCCGCTGCTCGGGCGTGGCGCCGGTCGCCCAGATATAGCCGCCATGCGTCAGCGGCACGCCCTTCGGCAGCCCGGTCGAGCCCGACGTGTAGAGCACCATGGCGACTTCTTCCGGCGCCATGTCGACGGCATCGAACGGCCCCGGATCGAGCAGGCTGTCGAGCTGTTCGATCGCCACGGTCGGCACCAGCGCGCTGACCAGCGGCGCGCGCTCGGCATCGGCGATCGCCAGCTTGACGACCGAGTCCTTCATGATGTGCGCCACGGTCTCGCGCGGCAGCTTGTGGTTGACGCAGACCGAGACGAGGCCGGCCGCCATGGTTGCCATGTAGAGCACGAGATAGTCGGCGCTGTTGGCCGCGACGATCGCCACGGCCTCGCCACGCTTGAGGCCGCGCTTCAGCAGGCCGCGTGCAAGGCCTGCGATGCGCGCGCGCGCCTCGCCGTAGCTCAGTCGGAGCTGTTCGTCGCCCTCGGGCGAGACCTGGATGATGAAGGGCCGGTCGGCCGGCGCCTGCGGGTCGAGGATGGCAGCGAGGTTCTTGAGGCTCATGGTTCCCTGATTGCCCAACGGACGTTCTTCCTGCAAGCGACGTGCCGCGGATCAGCGCCGGCGGTGGAATTGCGAACCGCCGTACGATTGGTCGGTCGGGACGATCTCCATGAAGCTCACATCCATGCGCTGCGGCGCGCCCAGCACGAACATGACCGCCTCGGCAATGTCGCCCGGCTGCAGCGTCTCGAAGCCCTCGTAGAAGCGCCGCCGCCCTTCCTCGCGATCCTCCGTCAGGCCGAGATGAGCGCCGGTCTCGACCCTGCCCGGCGATATCTCGGTCACGCGCACGCCTGTCCCGTGCAGGTCGAGGCGCAGCGTCTGGCTGAGATTGTGGATGGCGGCCTTGGTCATGGCATAGACGGGCATGCCGGGCAGGGGCGCGGTGCCCGAGGTCGAGCCGAGATTGACGATGTGGCCGAGCCCGCGCGCCGTCATGCCCGGCACCACGGCGGCCAGGCAGTTGAGCGTCCCGCGCAGGTTCACGTCCATCAGCACGTCGATGTCGTCGGGCGGGGTCTCCCACGACACGCCGCCGCGTACCGGAGCCGATGCATTGTTGACCAGCACGTCGGCATCGAGCGAGCCCAGCGCATGCAGCACGGCATCGCGATGGGAGATGTCGAGTGCCAGCGGGCGGCAACCGGTCTCCTGCGCCAGTTCGGTGAGGTCGTCGGCCGAGCGGGCGACGGCATAGACGTCGAGGCCGCCGATCCGCAGCTCGCGGACGATCGCCGCACCGATCCCGCGGCTGGCACCGGTGACGATGGCGGTGCGATAGCGATCGAGTGACACGGCTTCCTCCTTGCCCGGCGCGAACGGCCGCCTAGAGTGCCAGCATAGCGCATCGAAGAACTGGAGCGAGGCATGGCCAAGAAAGTCTTTCCGGATGGCACCGAGGTGGCGGGTTTTTATGTCCGCACCATCAAGAGCGGACCGTTCGTGTTCGTGTCCGGCACCACTTCCCTCAATGCCAAGGGGCAGGTCCAGGGCAAGGACGCGGCCCAGCAAACGACCATCACCATGCGCAAGATCGAGGCCGGTCTGAAATCGGCCGGCGCCCGCCTTGGCGACCTCGTGCGCACGACGATCTACGTGACCGACATCCGTGACATGGGCGCCGTCAGCGCGGCGCTGGGCAAGGCACTCAAGGGCTCGGTGGTCACATCGACGCTGGTGGCCGTGAGCGCCCTTGCCGTGCCGGGGCTGCTGGTCGAAATTGAGGCTACGGCCGTCGTCGACGTCTGACGCGGCCGATCGGGGAGAGCGTAATGAGCGTGAAGAGAGTGGGATTGCTCGGGCGCCGGCAGGCGCTTGTCGGCTCGGTGGGGCTGGTGGGAACGGCGCTGGCGGCGCCGGCCATCGCCCAGCCGCATCGGGTCAAGTCCGGCACGGTCAGCATCGAGCAGGTCCAGGTGGCCTTCTTCGGCAGCGGCAATGTCGGCAGCGGTACCCTGCACTACGAGGGTCGCAACTACCGGTTCTCGGTCGGCGGGCTCGGGGTCGGCGGCTTCGGCGTTTCCAAGATGGAAGCCTATGGCGACGTCTACAATCTGAAGGAACTGCGCCAGTTCCCCGGCGCCTACGGCCAGGCGCGCTACGGCGCGGCCTACGGCGACCAGGGCAAGGGCGAGATGTGGCTTGAGAACACCAACGGCGTGATGATCGACCTCAAGACGCGCCGCCAGGGCCTCGCGGTGTCGCTCGGCGCCGACGCCGTCATCATCGATTTCAAGTGAGGCGGCCCATGACGATGTTCAACCGCCTTCTTCTGGGCGCCCTGTGCGCGGCCGCCGCCGGTCCTGCTTTCGCGCAGGACAATGTCCAGACCTTCAACGCCTTCGCGGTGGTCACCGCCAACGGCACGATCGTCCGCGCCGGCGAAAAGCAGCTCTACGTGTCGGCTACCATGACCGGTCCGATGTTCATTGAGACCGACGAGGGACCGCAGCAGGCCGGCAGTGTCGGCTGCGCGCTGTCCTCCAAGATCGATCAGGCCAGCCGGAAGACCAGCGCGTCGGGCGCGTGCACGTTCACGGCGGGCGACGGCGCCACGGCGTGGGGCGAATGGGACTGCGCGGGCTACGAACTCGTGGGCTGCCGCGGCTCCTTCAAGCTGACCGGTGGCACCGGACGCTTCGCCGGGGCGAGCGGGGAGAGCACGCTCCTCTGGCGGCCGACGGCGCATGAGTTGCAGAAGCAGCTCGATGGTTCGACGCTCGACAATGCCACCGGCATCGTCCTGTGGCGCGACTTCAAGCTGAAGGGAAAATAGGCCTCAGCTTCCGGCCGGCGGGTAGGCGATGCGGCTGCGCTGCAGGAGATCCTCCAGCGCCTTGATGCCCTGCTGGTAGCGGCCCTTCTGGCAGTCGAGGCCGGCCCCGAGACGCGCCATGTTGGGGCCGCCCGACCCTTCGCCGCGGCGCGCATTGTAACGGTCGTAGAGCGCGCCGAGTTCGGCGCAGCGCGCGGCGAGCTGCTCGTTGGTCTGCTGGGCGCTTGCCGCGGTGGGAGCCAGCAAAGCACCCGCAAGAGCACATGAAAGCAAGGCGCTGGAGCGTGTTCTCATGCCTCATTCTAGAGGCTTTCGGGCCGGTATTGGATCACGTCGCCGCGACCGCGCGACCTTGCACCCGTCCGCGGGCGCGATGTACTGTTCTTTGCCCCTTTCAGCGGGCCAAAAGGGAGAGGCGATGACGGCGCGATCGATGATTAAGTGGACGGTCGTGATCGGTATCGCAGGGCTGCTCGCGGCCTGCGGCATGGCGAAGGGAACGCCGGGCGAGGATCCCCGGACGGAAACGAATGCGACGCAGGTGACCTGGACCGACGGAAAGCCCGCCCTCGCCATCAGCTGCAAGGAACCCGGTGCCTGCCAGACCCGCGCGGTCGCCATGTGCAACAGCAGCGCCGGCAACTACACCACGCTCAAGATGGAAAACATGCCGACCCGCGGCGACATGAGCGTTGTGCGCGGCCCCGCTTCGGTCGTCATTCGCTGCGGCGCCTAGCCCCCGGCGGGATGCGCCCGCGCTGTTGGAGCACAGACGGGAAGCATGACCACGGCGGTCGAGGCCGCTATCATCCGCGCGCGTAACAGGAGTGGGATCGTGACGGAGCCGTTCGAAGTCATCATCGTCGAAACCGACCGGGTCGCCTGCGATGGCGGCGGCGGCGCGCTGGGCCATCCCAAGGTCTATCTCAACCTGGGCGCCGAAGGGCATGTCGAATGCCCCTATTGCAGCCGGCTCTACAAGTTGCGCGAAGGGGCACACCCCGCGCACGCCCACTGAAGGAGCGGCATCGTGAAACAGCTCGGTGAAGGCTGGAACTGGCGGGACCTCAAGGTCGGCGACAAATTCGTCACCTACGGCCGCACGATCTTCGAGTCCGACCTCCTGAACTTCGTGACGCTCTGCGGCTTCTCGGAGGAACTGTTCACCAACCGGGAATACATCCAGGAACATGCGCCCATGCGCGGCGGTCATCCCGTCCCCGGCGCGCTGGTCTATTCCATGGCCGAGGGGCTTGTGATCCCCACCACGCTGCAGGGAACGGGTCTCGCCTTCCTGTCGATGGGCTTCGACATCAAGGGCCCGACCTACGTGAACGACACCATCCACGTCGAGATCGAGATCACCGAGATCAAGCCCACGTCCAAGGATCCCTCGCGCGCCCTGGTGCGGACCACCAATCTGATCAAGAACCAGAGGGGCGAGACGGTGCTGGTCTACACGCCGTTGCGCATGATGCAGGGCCGGTAAATGGCGAAAGTCGCGGTCGAGAAAGTCGGTACGACGACGGTCGTCTCGATCGACCGCTTCGCCGAGGCGCGCAACGCCGTCGACCCCGAGACCGCGATCCTGCTGCGCGAGGCCTTCTTCGCCTTCAACGCCGACGATGCCCAGTCCGTCGCCATCCTCACGGGCCGCGGCGGCACCTTCTGCGCGGGCTACGACCTCAAGGTCGCGGCCACCCGTGAAGGCGTGGTCAAGCATGATCCGGCCGGGCCGGGCCCGATGGGCCCGACGCGCCATCTTCTCTCGAAGCCGGTGATTGCCGCGGTCGAGGGCTACGCGGTGGCGGGCGGTCTCGAACTCGCTCTGTGGTGCGACCTGCGTGTGGCGTCGGAAAGCGCGAAGTTCGGCGTGTTCTGCCGGCGCTGGGGTGTGCCGCTGATCGACGGCGGCACGGTGCGTCTCCCGCGCCTGATCGGCCATAGTCGCGCTCTCGACATGATCCTCACCGGGCGTGAGATCGGCGCGCGCGAAGCCTTCGATTGGGGATTGGCCAATCGGCTCGTTCCGGAAGGACAGGCGCTGTCCGAGGCGCTCGCGCTGGCCGAGGTGCTGGCGAAATTCCCGCAGACCTGCCTGCGCTCGGACCGGCTGTCGTCCTACGACCAGTGGTCGCTCGACGTGCCGGCCGCCCTCGTCAACGAAGCGCGCCACGGTATGCCGGCGCTGCAGGCCGAGTCGCGCAAGGGCGCGGCCCGCTTCGACGCCGGCAAGGGTCGCAGCGGCGATTTTGGAGAGATCTGACCCATGCCGATGCCGACCGACGCCGAGATTGCCCGCTTCCGCGAGGATGGCGCGATCTGCCTGCGCAACGCCATTCCCCTGGAGTGGATCGAGCGCATGCGGGCCGCCGTCGACGACGACATGGCGAGCCCGGGCCCGATGGTTCGTATCAACACGCCCCAGGGCGCGCCTGGCCTGTTCTTCGTCGACTTCCAGCTGTGGCAGCGCCATCCGGCCGCGCGCGCCTTCGTCTACGAATCGCCCGCGCGCGAGATCGTCGCCCGGCTGATGGGCTCGAAAGAGGTGATCTACTATCACGATCATCTCCTGGTGAAGGAGCCGGGCACGCAGGAGCGCACGCCCTGGCACCACGACCAGCCCTACTATCCGATCGACGGCGAGCAGGTCATCTCGCTGTGGACGCCGCTCGATCCCGTCGATCGTGACACCTGCGTCGAGTACGTGAAGGGCTCGCATCGCTGGGGCCGCTGGTTCCAGCCCAAGTTCTTCAAGCAGGGCGGTGTCGACCTGCAGGTGCAGGACAGCCGCTTCGAGCCGCTGCCCGATCTCGATGCCGAACGCGGCCAGCACGAGTTCCTCGCCTGGGACATGGAGCCCGGCGACGTCATCGCCTTCCATGCGCTCACCCTGCACGGCGCGTCGGGCAACCGCTCGACCGTGCGCCGCCGCCGCGCCTGGGCGACCCGCTGGTGCGGCGACGATGCCCGCTACGGCGCGCGCGCCGGCCAGATCTCGCCGCCGATCGAGGGGCATGGGCTGAAGCCCGGCGACCGGCTGGAATGCGAGACCTTTCCGAAGGTGTGGCCGCAGTGAGCGCCCTCGCGTTCCGGGCGTCCCGCGTGTTGCGGCGCCGCTAACCGGTTTCGCCGAAGCTGTCGAGCCACTCGCGCGCGAGGTGAAGCTCGCGGAAGATCCTGATCGGGCGGTTGCCTTCGGCCAGCGTCTCGAACAGGCGGACCTGCTGGTAGGCGCGGTCGGTCACGGCGACGATGGCGAGGGGGCCGAGCGTTGCGATCTTCATGTAGGCACGGATGCGGGCGCCGAGTGCCATCACGTCGGCGTCGCTCAGCATCATCCGGGCGTGCGTCGTATCGAATATCTTGCGGTAGGGCAGGGCGTCCACGACGGCCAAGCCGTCGAGATAGTTCTCGACGTCCTCGAGGCGCAGCTCGTCGCGCGCGACGGCAATCACGAGTCGATGCGGATGGGAGATTGTCCACTGTACCGGCATGCGAGAAGACTATGCCGGAATATCCTCCGCGCCGACAAGTTGCCGTAACTCAGGGTTGCGTCAGGGGACGAGGACGGCCTTGCCGACGACCGTGCGCTCCTCGATCAGCCGGAATCCCTTCATCCAATCCGCCAGGTCGTAGGTAGCCGCGACCGTGGCCTTCAGCTTGCCTTCGGTGAACCAGCCCGTGAGCACCCTCTGTGCATCGGCCACCATGGCGCGGCGTTGGGCAAGGGAAGCCGCTTCCCGGGGCGACGGGGCGGTCTTGCCGCCCCAGCCGTTCCAGTAGCCGTAGTAGAAGCCGATCACCGTCACATTCTTGACGAGCAGGATATTGGCCGGAATCTGCGGGACGGTGCCGCTGGCGAAGCCCATCGGAATGATGCGGCCCTCGGGCGCCACGCAGCGCAGCGAGGCATCGAAAGCCGAGCCGCCGACCGGATCATAGATCACGTCCGCGCCGCGTCCGCCGGTGATTTCCAGCACCCTGGTACGCAAATCCTCCGAGCGATAGTCGATCAGGTGATCGGCGCCGGCTTCCTGCGCGGCCTTGAGCTTGTCGGCGCCGCCGGCGCTGGCGATCACCACCGCGCCCATCGCCTTGCCGACCTCGATGGCCGTCAGGCCCGAGCCGCCGCCCGCCCCGTGTACCAGCAGCACTTCGCCGGGCTGCATGTCGGCCTTCCACTTCAGCGCGCCGTAGGCGGTCGGATAGAGGGTCGGGAAGTTGGTGGCCTCGGCATAGGGCATGATCTCGGGAATGTGGACGAGGTTAGCGGCCGCCGCCGTCGCATATTCGGCGAACGCGCCCTGGCTGACGCCGGTGGCGACGCGGTCGCCGACCGCCACGTTGGTCACGCCTTCGCCCAGCGCCACGACATGGCCGGCCAGTTCGTTGCCCGGCACATAGGGCAGGGCGGGCTTGTTCTGGTGCTTGCCCTGAATGCCCAGCATGGCGGCGAAGCTCACGCCCGCGGCGCGCACCTTCACCAGCACTTCGCCGGCCTTCGGCACGGGCTGCGGGATGTCCTCGACCTTCAGGCTGTCGACCGGACCATATGCATGACAAACCAGCGCCCGCATTTTCTTACCTCTCGAAGTCTTTCCTGAATTCTACTTCTTGAACTGTCCGTGCCGGCCTTCGCCGCTGGCGAAGCGTGCGGCGCCGCCCTGAGATTCCCGTCGCCGTGCGTCGAGCGACAGTTCCATCTCGCGCCGGATGGCTGCGGCCTCGTCGCGGTCGAAGGCCTCGTAGGTCGACCTGCGATCCGACGTCATGGCGATCGGCGGGAAGCCCGCGATCTGGCGTGCCAGCGTCTCGGCCTCGGCGCGCGTCGTGCCGCGCGCCACCTTGCGCGTCGCAAGCCCGATCGCGATGGCCTCGTCGGCGCCGACGGCGCGCCCCGTGAGCAGCATGTCCATGGCGCGGCCCTGGCCCACGATGCGTGGCAGGCGCACCGTCGTGCCGTCGCTCATGGGCACGCCCCAGCGCCGCGAGAAGACGCCGAAGGTCGCCGTGTCGTCGACGATACGGATGTCGCAGAACAGCGCGACGCCGAGGCCGCCGGCGCAGGCATGACCCTCGATCGCGGCGATGACCGGCTTGGACAGCGGCGCGCGCAGCGGACCCTCGTCACTGCCGGCCCACGGAAAGTAATCCGTGCCCGAACCCAGCTCCTTCAGGTCGGCGCCCGCGCAGAAGGCGCCGCCGGCACCGGTCAGCACGGCGACGCGCGCTTCGGGATCGGCCTCGAAGGCGCGCAACGCATCGGCCAGCCCGTGCGCGGCCTCGTTGTCGAGGGCGTTCCGGGCCTGCGGCCGGTTGATGGTGATGGTGGTCACCGGCCCCTGGGCCTCGACCAAGATTTTCGGCGTGCTCATGGCTTCGTCTTAGCGAACCGTCGCGAGCTCGTCTTCAAGCTGGTCGTTCGAGCGGGCCGGTGTGCGGAAGTACCACCAGTTAATCTGCGCGGTCCATTTCTCCTTGCGGGCGGTGCCGCTGCCCCAGACGCAGCGCTTGAATTCACGGGTGGCCGCCCTGAAGGCCCGGTCCGCCGCGTCGAGCTTCAGCGCATGGTCGCCCATCTCCTCGCGGCTGAACATCGGCAGCGCCTCAAGGATCAGCTCGCGCACATCGACGTCGTTCAACCAGTTATCGAGGTCGAACGTGTAGCTCTCCCGCTCCAGATCGCCGGCGAAAGTCGCCCACTGGTCGATCAGTTCCTGCAGGTCGGCCACGTTGGGCGGGCCGGGCGGTGGTGATGGCGGGTTCAATCGTTCCTTCTTTCGGATTGCCGGCGGAAGTAGCGCTCGCCGTCGTTGGGTTTGAAAAATGTGCGTATGACGCCGTTGGCATTGAAGGCGATGAAGGCGCCGGTGTCGCGGTCGAAGCGCGTCACCACGCCGTCGCGCCTCACCGTCTCGAGGATCGGGCCGCCGGCTTTGGCGTCCCGCAGGAGTTGTGCCTGGCGAAGATAGTCCTGCTTGGTGATGCGGCCGAACTCGGCACCGTGCTTCTGATAATGCTCGTCGAGGCGGCGCTGGTCGGCGAAGCCGACAGCCGCGCCCCAGCCCTGGCCGGCCTCGCGGGCCTCGGCGGAGATCGTCGTGCCGCGCGCGGCCTCGCGCTGGCCGCGTTCGGAGGTCTGGGTCCAGAAAAGGAAGATCGCGACCGCCGCCAGCGCCGCCGTCAGGAGACGACGCCACGGCAAGCCGCGGGTGCGGAGGTTCATGCCCCTATTGTGCGCCGCCTTTGAACCAGCGCGCAATCATGCGGCGCTCGGCATCGGTGATGTTCGTCATGTTCCCGGGCGGCATGACGCGCGAGGCGGCGGCCTGCTGGTTGATTGCCGCAGCCATCGCGTGGATTTGAGAGGGAGTCTCGAGCAACAGGCCTTTGGGCGGTGCCAGAAAACCTTCCTGCGTCGGCTTGGCGGCATGGCAGGGCGTGCAGCGCGCCTGGATGATCGGCTGCACCTCGGCGAAGGCGACCGGGCCACCGCCGTCGGCGCTGGGCCGCGGCAGGGCGAGAAGGGCCGTGAAGGCGATGAAGACGAAGCCTGCCGCGAGGACCAGCGGGTTGGCGTTGCCCTTGTGGCGCTGCACGAACCAGACGCGAATCAGGGCGCCCGCGATCGAGATCGTGATCAGCAGCACCCAGTTCCACTCGTGGCCGTAGAGGCCGGCATAGTGGTTGCTGATCATCGTGAACAGCACCGGGAGCGTGAAATAGGTGTTGTGGACCGAGCGCTGGCGGCCCCTGAGCCCGTGGATCGGGTCGGGGATGCGGCCTTCCTCCTTGGCCTTCACCAGTTCGCGCTGGCCCGGGATGATCACGAAATAGACGTTCAGCACCATGATGGTGCCGAGCATGGCGCCGAAATGGATGTAGGCGCCGCGGCCGGAGAAGATATGGCAGAGCGCCCAGGCCGCGATTACGCAGTAGACGAAGATGAGCCCGCCCAGCACGGCGTCGTCCTGGCCGAGGGTCGAGCGGCACAGCCAGTCGTAGACCAGCCAGCCCAGCACCAGGAAGCCCAGCCCGATCGCGATGGCCTGCGGCTGCGTCAGCGGCAGGACTGCGGGATCGATCAGCGCGACCTCCGCCCCGTAGTAATAGACGAGGCAGAGCAGGAAGAACCCGGTGACCAGGGTCGTATAGGCTTCCCACTTGAACCAGTGCAGTTCGGGGGGCAGCCGCTCCGGCGCCACGGTAAATTTCTTCGCCGTGTAGAAACCGCCGCCGTGTACCGCCCAGACCTCGCCGCCGATCCCCTTGGCCGAATCGGCCGGGTCGAGCGGCTTGTGCAGGTGGTTGTCCAGCCAGATGAAGTAGAAAGAAGCGCCGATCCACGCGATGCCCACGATCATGTGAGCCCAGCGCAGCAGCAGATTCAGCCAGTCCACGACGTAAGCGGCGTCCATCAGCCCTCGTAGCGCCTTGCCGGGCATGGCCTCAAGGCGGTAAATCGCCGTTTCGACTGAAATCCGAACGATTTTTGAGGGGAACGACTATGGCGGCTTTGGACCTTCCGGCGGGCGTGACGATCGACGGCGCCATCAAGCCCGGTTTCGAAAAAGTGCTCACCAAAGAGGCAGTCGCCTTCGTCGCCGACCTCCAGCGCAAGTTCAACGCCCGCCGTGAGGAACTCCTGGCCGCCCGCGTCGAGCGCCAGAAGCGCCTCGACGCCGGCGAGAAGCCCGATTTCCTCCCCGAGACAGCGAAAATCCGTGAGAGCGACTGGACCGTCGCGCCGCTGCCCAAGGACATCCTCGACCGCCGCGTCGAGATCACCGGGCCGGTCGACCGCAAGATGATCATCAACGCGCTCAACTGCGGCGCCAATGTCTTCATGGCCGACTTCGAGGATGCCTCTACGCCGACCTGGTCGAACATGATCGAGGGCCAGTTCAACCTGGCCGACGCGGTGCGCCGCCAGATCGACTACGTCGATCCCAACAGCGGCAAGGCCTACAAGCTGAACGAAAAGACGGCGGTGCTGTTCGTGCGCCCGCGCGGCTGGCACCTGCTGGAGAAGCACATGATGGTCGACGGCAAGCCGATGTCCGGCTCGCTGTTCGATTTCGGCCTCTATTTCTTCCATAACGCCAAGGAAGCGCTGTCGCGCGGCACCGGGCCGTATTTCTACCTGCCCAAGATGGAGAGCCATCTCGAGGCGCGCCTGTGGAACGACGTGTTCGTCGCTGCGCAGGACGCGCTCGGCGTGCCGCAGAAGTCGATCAAGGCCACGGTGCTGATCGAGACCATCCTCGCCACCTTCGAGATGGACGAGATCCTTTGGGAGCTGAAGGATCATTCGGCCGGCCTCAACTGCGGCCGCTGGGACTACATCTTCTCCTTCATCAAGAAGTTCCGCGAGCAGGAGTGGGCGGTGCTGCCGGATCGTGGCACGGTCGGCATGACCTCGCACTTCCTGCGCTCCTACAGCCAGCTCGTGATCAAGACCTGCCATCGCCGCGAAGTGCACGCGATGGGCGGCATGGCGGCGCAGATTCCGATCAAGAACGACCCGAAGGCCAACGACGAGGCGATGGGCCGCGTCCATGCCGACAAGAAGCGCGAGGCCGGCGACGGCCATGACGGCACCTGGGTCGCCCATCCCGGTCTCGTGCCGATCGCCAAGGCCGAGTTCGACGCGGTGATGAAGGAGCCGAACCAGATCGCCCGCAAGCGCCAGGACGTGCACGTGACGCCGGCCGACCTGATCACCATGCCGACCGGTCCGAAGACCGAGGCCGGCCTGCGCCAGAACGTGGCGGTCGGCATCGGCTATGTCGAAGCCTGGCTGCGCGGCATCGGCTGCGTGCCGCTGTTCAACCTGATGGAAGATGCCGCCACCGCCGAGATCAGCCGCGCGCAGGTCTGGCAGTGGGTGCGCCACAACCAGAAGCTCGACGACGGGCGCACCATCACCAAGGACCTCGTCCGCCAGATCGTGCGCGAGGAGAACGACAAGGTGAAGGCGCAGATCGGCGAAGAGGCCTACGGCAAGGGCCGCTACGAGGACGCCGCCCAGCTCATGATCGATCTGGTCGAGCAGCCGCAGTTCTACGAGTTCCTGACCCTGCCGGCCTACGACCGCATCATCGCCGACGAGAAGGCGGCTGCGTAAGGACATCGCGATGATCAAGACTGTTTACGACGTCACGTCCGCGGGCAAACCCGACGCGCCGGCCATCGGCGCGCCGGGCCGTCCCTGGCTCACCTATGCCGGCCTGAAGAAGCTCACGGACGACACGCTGGCGACGCTGAACGGCGTCGGCATCGGCCGGGGCGATCGCGTCGCCATGGTCGCGCCCAACGGTCCGGAGATGGCGTCCTCATTCATCGCCGTCGCCTCGGGCACCAGCTCTGCGCCGCTCAACCCGGCCTATCGCGCCGACGAGTTCGAGTTCTATCTCGACGACCTGAAGCCCAAGGCCGTGATCGTGCAGAAGGGCATGGACAGCCCGGTGCGCGCGATGGCCGAGAAGGTCGGCGTGCCGATCATCGAGCTGATCCCGGCCGAAGACGGCCCGGCCGGCAGCTTCACGCTGGACGTGTCGGCGCTGAAGCCGGCGAAGGCTGCGAGCCCTGGCATTTCGGTGGATGGCGAGATCGCGCTGGTCCTGCACACCTCGGGCACGACCGCGCGGCCCAAGATCGTGCCGCTCTCGACGGCCAACCTCGCGGCCTCGGCGCGTCACATCGCGGCGTCGCTGGCGCTGACTCCGGCCGACCGTTGCATGAACATCATGCCGCTGTTCCACATCCACGGGCTGATCGCCGCGACGCTCTCGTCGATCGGCGCCGGCGCCGCGGTTTCGTGCACGCCGGGCTTCAACGCGCTGCGGTTCTTCGCCCAGCTCGAGGAAGTGAAGCCAACCTGGTACACGGCCGTGCCGACCATGCACCAGGCGATCCTGACGCGCCTGCGCAGCCATGCCGACGCCGCTAAGGCCGCCAAGCTGCGCTTCATCCGCTCCTCGTCGGCCTCGCTGCCGCCGCAGGTCATGCTCGAACTCGAAGCTGCGTTCGACTGCCCGGTGATCGAGGCCTACGGGATGACCGAGGCCAGCCATCAGATGGCGTCCAACGCACTGCCGCCGGGCAAGCGCAAGCCGGGCGCCGTCGGTCTGCCGGCCGGTCCGAAGATCGCCATCATGGACGAGGCGGGCCACTTCCTGCCGCAGGGCACGATCGGCGAGGTCGTGATCCAGGGTCCGAACGTGACGGCGGGTTACGACAACAACCCCGACGCCAACCTCAAGGCCTTCGCCGAGGGCTGGTTCCGCACCGGCGACCAGGGCCGCTTCGACGAGGACGGCTACCTGTTCCTGACCGGCCGGCTCAAGGAGATCATCAACCGGGGCGGCGAGAAGATCAGCCCGATCGAGGTCGACACGATCCTGATGGATCACCCGGCGGTCGAGCAATGCGTGACCTTCGCCATTCCCCACCCCATGCTGGGCGAGGATGTCGGCGCGGTCGTCGTCCTGCGCCAGGGGCTCGAGGCGACCGAGCGCGAGCTGCGCGACTTCGTGGCCAGGCATGCCGCCGACTTCAAGGTGCCGCGCAAGGTCGTGTTCGTGACCGAGATTCCCAAGGGCGCGACGGGCAAGCTGCAGCGCATCGGCCTCGCCGCCAAGCTCGGCCTCGGCGAAGCCAAGGCCTGAGGACGATCCCGTGACCTCGATCTGCGTTTTCGGCGCCGGTGCGATCGGCGGCCTGATGGCCGCCAAACTCGAAATGGCCGGTACGCCCGTCACCGTCGTGGCGCGCGGCCCTCATGGCGACGCGCTTCGCTCCAGGGGCCTCGTGCTGCTGAGCGACGGCAAGGAGACGGTGACGGAACCCCGCGTCGCCTCCGACCCGAAGGAGATCGGCCCGCAGGACTATCTGGTGCTGACCCTGAAGGCGCATTCGCTGTTGCCCGCGATGGCGCAGCTCAAGCCCCTGATCGGGCCGAACACGACCATCGTCGCGGCGATCAACGGCGTGCCGTGGTGGTACACGTACAAGCTCGGCGGGGACTTCGACGGCCGGATCATCCAGTCGGTCGATCCCGAGGGCGCGCTGACCGCGGGCCTGCCGCCGTCGCAGGTGCTGGGCAGCATCGTCTATCCGGCTGCCGACGTCGTCGAACCGGGCGTCATCCACCACACCTACGGCGACCGCTTCACGCTGGGCGAGCCGGACGGCAGCCGCAGCGAACGCGCGTCGAAGTTTTCGGAGTTGCTCATCAAGGCCGGCCTCAAGGCGCCGGTGCGGCCGCGCATCCGCGACGAGCTGTGGGTCAAGCTCTGGGGCAACATGGCCTTCAATCCGATCAGTGCGCTGACCGGTGCGACCCTCGACAAGGTGATCGGCGATCCCGGCACGCATGCGGTGTGCCGTGCGCTGATGGTCGAGGGCCAGGCCGTCGCCGAGAAGCTCGGCGTGAAGTTCGCCATCAATGTCGACAAGCGCATCGCCGGCGGCGCCGAGGTTGGCGCGCACAAGACCTCGATGTTGCAAGACCTCGAACGCGGCCGTCCGCTGGAGATCGAGGCGCTGCTGGGCGGCGTCGTCGAGATGTCGGAATGGGTCGGCGTCGACATGCCGATCGGCCGCAGCGTGCTGGCCCTCGTACGCCAGCGCGCGGCAATGCGCTGAGGTGATTGTGCGCTGACATGGAAAAGGTCGAACTCGTCTTCGAGCCGGACAATGCGCGCGCGGCCGACTATGTCCGGGACCGGCTCTCGATGTTCAATTCGAGCCGCACGGGCAGGTCCGACTACTATCCCTGCTACATCTTCCTGAAAGGGGAGAAAGGCGAAACGCTGGGCGGCCTGCTGGGGTATGTCTGGTCTGACTGGCTGTTCGTCTCGATCCTCTGGGTCGACGAGGCGCTGCGCGGGCAGGGCCATGCGACGCGCCTGATGGACGCGGCCGAAGACTATGCCCGCAAGCGCGGCTGCCATTCGGCGCATCTCGACACGCACACTTGGCAGGCGCGTCCGTTCTACGAGAAGCGCGGCTACGAGGTCTTCGCCACGCTCGACGACTTCCCGCCGGGCCACAAGAAGTTCTTCTTGAGGAAGACGCTGTAGAGCCCACTCATCTGACGTTGATCGTTACACGAAGCGACAGTTCTCTTGTCATGCTGAGCGAAGCGAAGGATCTCCTGTCCGCCACGGAGTCCTTCAGTCGTTACGTCAGGTCCTTCGCTGCGCTCAGGACGACGTGGTCTTTTTGCGTTAGCGGACGCCGAGTTCCTTCAGTCTTTTGTCGATCGACAGCAGGTCCACCCAGCTCTGGCGTTTGCTGGCGGGGGTGCGCAGGAGAAAGGCAGGGTGGAACGTCGGCAGCACCGGCACTTCACTGCCGTCGTCGAGCGTGAGCGTCGACCACTTGCCGCGCAGGCGGGTGATGCCTTCGGTCGTGTTCAGCACGGCCTTCACGGCGGTGCCCCCCGCGAGCACCACGACCTTCGGCTTGGCGAGTTCAATGTGGCGGCGCGTGAAGGCAAGGCAGATTGCCTGTTCGGACAAAGTGGGTGTCCGGTTGCCGGGCGGGCGCCAGAACAGGATGTTGGTGATGTAGAGGTCGCGCTCGCGGCTCATGCCGATGGCTGAGAACATGCGATCCATGAGCTGACCGCTCACGCCGACGAACGGTTTGCCGAGGCGATCCTCGTCGGCGCCCGGCGCTTCGCCGACGATCATCACCGGCGCGCCGGCGACGCCGTCGGCGAACACCGTGTTCTTGGCGGTGCGCTTCAGGGCGCAGCCCTCGAAGGCGCGCACGGCTTCTTCCAGTTCGGCGATGGTGGTGGCGCGCGCGGCGGCTTCGCGGGCGTCGAGCGCGAGCTGCGGCGATTCGAGTGGCACGGGCGCGCGCACGGCTGGCGCGGCGAGGGGCGGCCGGATCGGCGTCGGCGCGGCGGAGGACGGGACCGTCGGGGGGGCAGGCGTGGCGACGATGGCCGCTGGCGCCGGCAGCGCGAAGCGGTCGATCGCCTCCTCGCCGATCGTCTCGTCGAGTCCGTGATCGACGTACCAGCGCAGCAGCGCGGCGGCGTCGTGCGGGCTGAGCGCCGCTTCCATCAGGTCAGTTGCTTGAGGAAGGCGGCCAGGATCGGCGCCCACATCGCCGCGTCGGCGTGGCTCGCCATGTGGCCCTTGTCCGACGGCATCTCGACATAGGTCAGGTCGACTCCGGCCTTGCGCATGTCGAGCGCATGGGCGGCACAGTCGGTGAGGTCGAACAGCTTGTCGGTCTTCGAGATGACGTAGAGGACCCTGGTCTTCTTCAGTTGCTCGTATTGCTTCGTGATGTCGAAGCCGTCGATCGCGCGCCGCAGGGTGACCAGCGAATGGCCGTCGTAGATCTTCGCCCAGCTCTTGGCGGCCACCTTGGCCTCGGCTTCGCCCTGGCCGTAGTTCAGCAGCGTCTCATAACGGATCTGTTCGAGCGTACCGGGGATGCCGCCATTCTCGTAGTACCAGCCGCCGTTCCAGTTCGGGTCGCTGGCGAGACGCTTCTGCAGCGCCTCGAGGCCACCCAGGCGTCCGGGCGCGCGCGGCGCGGTCACCGACGCGGCAATGCCCTTCATGAAGCCGGGATAGGATGCCGCCCACTGGAACGACTGGAAGCCGCCCATCGAGGGACCGACCACGGCGACCAGGCTCTTGAGGCCGAGCGAATCGACCAGCAGCTTCTGGCTGGCCACCATGTCGCGCAGCGTGACCTCCGGAAAGGTCGGGCCGTAGGGCTTGCCGGTCGCGGGATCGGTGCTGTTGGGGCCTGAACTGCCGTGCGCCGAACCCAGCGCATTCACCGACACGACGAAATGGCGGTCGGTGTCGATGGCCTTGCCCGGACCGATCAGCCCGTCGAACCAGCCAGCGCTTCCCTCCGGGACGCCGCGGCCCTGCTTGCCCGGAGCATTCTTGCCTGCAGCGTGATGGGACGAGGTGTAGCCGTGCACGACCAGGATCGCATTGTCCCGGGCCGGCGACAGGGTGCCGTAGGTTTCGTAGGCGAGTTCGAGGACGGGCAGCGTCTTGCCACTTTCCAGCCTGAAATCCCGTGCAGAGAAGGTCTTGCTCTCGATTTCGTTCAACTCAGGCACAGGAAATCCCCTTTTCAGCGGGTGGCGATCCCGCCCCCGACACGCTATCTAAATCAAAGGATTGCCGTCGGACAGGCGCGCGTCCATCGGGAAATTGGAATTGCAGGGCGACACAGCATGACGCGCGAGGCGATGGAATACGACGTGGTGATCGTGGGCGGCGGTCCGGCCGGACTGTCGGCGGCGATCCGCCTGAAGCAGCTCGCCGCCGAGCGCAACCACGAAGTGTCCGTCTGCGTGCTCGAAAAGGGCTCGGAACTGGGCGCCCACATCCTCTCGGGCGCCGTGGTCGATCCGATCGGCCTCAACGAGCTCATTCCGGACTGGAAGGAAAAGGGCGCGCCGCTCGAGACCCAGGTCACCGACGACCAGTTCCTGTTCCTGACCAAGGGCGGCTCCTACCGCTTCCCCAACTTCCTGCTGCCGCGGCTGATGAACAACCACGGCAATTACATCGTCAGCCTGGGCGAGGTCTGCCGCTGGCTTGGCCAGCAGGCCGAGGCTCTGGGCGTCGAGATCTATCCCGGCTTCGCCGCCGCCGAGGTCCTCTACAACGAGGACGGCTCGGTGAAGGGCGTCGCCACCGGCGACATGGGCATCGCCAAGGACGGCACGCACAAGGACAGCTACACGCCGGGCATGGAGCTGCATGCCAAGTACACGCTGATCGGCGAGGGCGTGCGCGGCTCGCTCGCCAAGCAGCTGATGGCCAAGTTCGACCTGCGCGACGGCGTCGATCCGCAGAAGTTCGGCATCGGCATCAAGGAGCTGTGGCAAGTCGATCCCGCCAACTTCCGCAAGGGCCTGGTCGTCCACTCGCAGGGCTGGCCGCTCTCGGAGACGAACAGCTCGGGCGGTTCGTTCATGTATCATTTCGGTGACAACCTGGTCGCCATCGGCCTCGTGGTGCATCTCAGCTACGAGAACCCCTATCTCTCGCCGTTCGACGAGTTCCAGCGCTTCAAGACCCATCCCGACGTCGCCAAGTATCTCAAGGGCGGCAAGCGGCTGGTCTACGGCTCTCGCGCCATCAACGAGGGTGGCATCCAGTCGGTGCCCAAGCTCACCTTCCCGGGCGGCGCGCTGATCGGCTGCTCGGCGGGCTTCGTGAACGTGCCGCGCATCAAGGGCAGCCACAACGCGGTCAAGAGCGGCATGCTCGCCGCCGAGGCCGCGTTCGAGGCGCTGGCCGGCGGCAAGACCGGCGGCGACGAGCTGATCGCCTATCCGGTGAAGCTCAAGGCATCGTGGATCTGGAAGGACCTCGACAAGGTGCGCAACGTGAAGCCCGCGCTGAAGTGGGGCACGACGCTCGGTACGCTCTACGGCGGCATGGACATGTGGCTGCACGACCTCGGCATCCGCGTGCCGTGGACGCTGCGCCATCACAAGGCCGACCATGAGACGCTGCGGCCGGCCAGCGAGTTCCAGCCGATCCAGTATCCCAAGCCCGACGGCGTGATCTCCTTCGACAAGCTGTCCTCGGTGTTCCTGTCGAACACCAATCACGAAGAGGACCAGCCGGTTCACCTCAAGCTGCGCGATCCGTCGATTCCGATCGCCGTCAACCTGCCGCTCTACGCCGAGCCCGCGCAGCGCTACTGCCCGGCCGGCGTGTATGAAGTGGTCACTGCCGACAACGGCCAGCCGCGCTTCCAGATCAACGCGCAGAACTGCGTTCACTGCAAGACGTGCGACATCAAGGACCCCGCGCAGAACATCGACTGGACCGTGCCCGAAGGCGGCGGCGGTCCCAACTACCCCAACATGTGAGACGCATGAACCGCACTCCCCTCGCGCTGCTTTCGGCGGCGCTGCTGTTCGCTCTTCCTCTCGACGGCCAGGCCCAGCAGGGCCCGGCACAACAAGGCGGCGCCAAGCCGCCGGCCCGGCCTCCCGTCGCCCAGCCCGGCCAGCGTCTCGCGCCAATCTCGCTGCAGGGCCGCTATCTCGCCGCCCGTGTCGGGGAGCAGGACCACGACTACGACGCCGCCGCCGACCAGATGGATCAGGCGCTTGCGCTCACGCCGCTCGATCCCGAGCTGATCTACGCCGTATTCCGCCTGCGCATGTATGCCGGCCGTATCGATTCCGCGGCTGAACTGGCGCCGGCGGTTCTGTCGACGCGGCCAGGCGACGGCTTCGCCAACCTCGTGATGGCGATCGAGGCCGTCAAGAAGGGCAACTACAAGGCGGCTGAGCAGCAGCTCACGCGCATCGGCTCGGAGAACCAGCTGGGCGCTCTGCGCGAATATGTGATGGCATGGCTGAAGGCCGGCGATAAGGACTACGCGGCCGCGCGGTCGTATCTGGCGCGGCTGAAGCCCGCGAGCGGCGAGAGGGCGGAAGCGCCCGCCCTGGTGATCGCCGCGCAGATCGACGAGATGGCCGGCGACAAGGACGCCGCCGAGGCCAAGTACCGGCGTGCCATTTCGCTTGACCGAAACGGACTGCGCACCACGATTTCGGTCGCCGAGGGGCTGCGCCGGCTCGGGAAGGACGCCGAGGCGCGCGAGATCCTGAAGACCTACGGCACGCGCTACAGCGATTCCGTCGTCATGGACGGGCTCATGGGCGCCAACGCTCCGATGCCCAAGCCGCCGTCGCCGGCCTCCGGCATCGCTGAGATCCTGTTCGACATCGGCGGCATCCTGGCCTCCGATCCGCGCAACCAGCGCCAGGACCTCGCGCTGATCTTCTACCAGCTCGCGACCGCGCTGAAGCCCGACCAGGATTTCGCCTGGCTCATGATCGCGGGCCTCTACGAACAGTTCCAGCAGATCCCCAAGGCGGTTGCCGCGCTGGGCAGGATCGGCCCGACCTCGCCGCTCTACTGGCAGGCCAGACTCAGGACGGCGGCGCTCGACGCGCAGGAAGACAAGTTCGATCAGGCCGTGGCGCGTCTCAGGACCTTGGTGGCCGAGAAGCCCGACCGAATCGACGCCGCGCTCACGCTGGCCGACCTGCTGCGCAGCAAGGACCGTTTCGCCGAGGCCGTCGCCGCCTACGACACCGCGATCTCTCGGCTGGGCAAGCCCGACGAGCGTCACTGGCAGATCTATTTCGGGCGCGGCATCGTGCTCGAGCGCACGAAGAACTGGCCGAAGGCCGAGGCCGACATGAAGAAGGCGCTCGAACTCTCGCCCGAGCAGCCCTACGTGTTGAACTATCTCGGCTACAGCTGGATCGACCAGGGCCTGCATCTCCAGGAAGGCATGAAGATGCTCGAGCGTGCGACCGAGCTTCGCCCCGACGACGGCGCGATCACCGACAGCGTCGGCTGGGCCTATTACCGGCTCGGTCAGTACGAGAAGGCGGTGGAGTGGCTGGAGCGCGCGACCGAGCAGAAGGGCGACGACTCGACGATCACCGATCATCTCGGCGACGCCTACTGGCATGTCGGCCGCCGCCGCGAGGCCCGCTTCCAGTGGGAACGCGCGCTGCACCAGAAGCCGGACAAGGATCGTCAGCCCATCATCGAGGACAAGATCGCCAACGGACTTAATCCCTCGAACGACAAGCCGACCGTGTACGAGAAGGCCGCCGACACCAAGCAGGGCGGCTGATCGAAGGCGGCTGATTGAAGGACACGGGGGGTGCTGCTCGCCCGCGCCAAGGTCAATCTCTGGCTGAACGTCGTTGGTCGCCGCGCCGACGGCTTCCACCTGCTCGACTCGCTGGTTGCCTTCACGGATCTCGCCGACGCGATCGAGGTCGCGCCCGCGTCTGATCTGTCGCTGGAAATCGTCGGGCCGGGGGCGGCGGCGCTCGAGGGCGACGATATTGCCGACAATCTGGTGCTTAAGGCTGCGCGCCTGCTGGCCGGTCGCGCTGGCGTGGCGCCGAGGGCCGCCCTGCGCCTGACGAAGCGCATTCCGGTGGCGGCCGGCCTCGGCGGCGGCTCGGCCGACGCTGCCGCGACGCTCCGGGCGCTGGTCGATCTGTGGCGCATCGCCATGCCCGAGGAGGAGCTGTTCGATCTCGCGGCATCGCTCGGGGCCGACGTTCCCATGTGTCTCGCCGGCCGGCCGGCCGTGGCGACGGGAATCGGCGAGCGTCTCGCGCCAGCACCCCGGTTGCCGGACTGCGCAATCCTGCTGGTCAATCCAGGTGTCGCGTTGCCGACGCCCGCCGTCTTCCGCGCTCGCGTCGGAGATTTTGCCCCGGGCCTTCCCGTTGAATCGGGCTGGCCCGACCTCGCGGCGTTCGCCGCCGATCTCGCGCGCCGCGGCAACGACCTGACGGCGGCGGCGATCTCCCTGCAGCCAGCAGTGGCCGACGTGCTCGACCGTCTGTGGCGCACTGACGGCGTTGCGCATGCTGCGATGAGCGGCAGTGGTGCGACCTGCTTTGGCCTTTATGCATCGACAGACGCCGCGCAACGTGCCGCGTCGCATCTTCCCGATGCCTGGTGGCGCCACGCGGGCCGGCTAGTTTGAGCCCGCCTTCGGCTTCGTGAGTTCCTGCATTTCCTTCAGCGAGTCGAACAGCGCCTTGTCCGGCTGACCCGTGACCGGCAGGCCGGCGATGCCTTGGTATTCGCGGATGGCCGCGCGTGTCGCCTGGCCCATGCGGCCGTCCGGTGCGCGCTTGTAGAAGCGGAACTCGCGCAACAGCGCCTGGACGCTCTTCGTCTGCTCGACCGCCGTCGCCGGCCATGCGTTCGGATCCGGAGGCGTCGTTTTGTTGATGTCGGCCGACGTCGGCGGCGGAGGCGGTGGTGCGCCAGCAGCAAGCTGGATCGGCTTCGGTGGCGGTGGTCCTGCCGGTTTTGCCTTCGCGATATCGGCCGAGGTGGGCGGCGGTGGCGGTGGCGCCGTCGCAGCGAGCTTGATGGGCTTCGGCGGTGGTGGCGCTGCCGGCGTGGCCTTGGCGATGTCAGCCGAGGTGGGCGGCGGTGGGGGCGGAGCCGTCGCAGCGAGCTTGATGGGCTTCGGCGGAGGCGGCGCTGGCGGCGTGGCCTTGGCGATGTCGGCCGAGGTGGGCGGCGGTGGAGGCGGCGCCGTCGCAGCGAGCTTGATGGGCTTCGGCGGAGGCGGTGCCGCGGGCGTGGCCTTTGCGATGTCGGCCGAAGTCGGTGGCGGTGGGGGCGGAGCCGTCGCAGCGAGCTTGATGGGCTTC